>Ga0307515_10005782_pt1 | contig 24976 bp, 18 predicted proteins | sample 17_EM_MG_FD_194513 | JGI IMG/M metagenome (GOLD analysis project Ga0307515, IMG submission 194513) | Populus trichocarpa ectomycorrhiza microbial communities from riparian zone in the Pacific Northwest, United States - 17_EM | ecosystem: Host-associated > Plants > Roots > Unclassified | place... | reverse complement strand
GAGGACTGACCTGGGACCCAGTGATGTCGACGGGTATGAGGGGGAGGATGGCGACGATGCGGATGCGGATGAGGAGGAAGAAGCATCGCAAGCCGATGATGGATCAACGCAGAATGTGGAGGACTGACCTGGGACCCAGTGATGTCGACGGGTATGAGGGGGAGGATGGCGACGATGCGGATGCGGATGAGGAGGAAGAAGCATCGCAAGCCGATGATGGATCAACGCAGAATGTGGAGGACTGAGGGCATAGTACTAGAGAGTGTGAAGATTAGCCTGTATATTTCAGACCTGTAAAATACGATAATGGCGAAGCAAATGCAACGGCAAGCGAGGTATCCGAAGCGAAGACTGTATTGCAATATGTGACAAAATCTCAAAGTTAAACATATATGGGGCTAGTGCGGCATCCGATATATTATACCAATAGCGGACAGGTAAAATGTGGCTATCGGCCGAAGAAAGGCATAAACATCGCCAGGCGTTGTGTGAACGGCTACAGCATAACTGCAGCCCCTGCAAAGAGTGTAACACACGTGTCATTCTGATGGTGCGTATACCGGGCGCATAGTAATGGAGGTGAGTATGCAACGCGACCCGTCGCCTGGGCGACGGGTAGCGTGTAATTCTCCGTCAGAAGGTTCGAGGTTCCGTCAGAGCCGTCAGAGCCGTCCGGAACACCCGGGTGTTTCAGACGGAAACTAGGGTTGTTGCTGATGAAGTTCCAGAGAAATACTAACATTGGAAACTGTTCAAATTTTGAGGATATACATCTATTTATATTCTTGTCCTTCTTTAAAGCCTGTGCTCCCAAAGGTTGGTCTGAATAGAGGTATGAATTTCACAATCCCAAGAACTTTGAAGTGATTTCAATCTTTCATAGTCAGCACTATTAGTTATCAACCAACCTTATGTCAATGTAATGCATCTCATTATACTACACAATGGATGTACCATTGAATTTGTACGCACTTCCCCAAGTTCACCAGTATCTGGAATTCTACAATTGATGATGAATACTGGAATTGTAAATTGTATATAATGATCAAAGTATCAATTGTGATTGTCAAGCTGAGGTCAACACCATATCGATTAAGAGATAAGCTTCTACAAGCTGTGCAACAATATCCTGCTGTATATCTTATCCCAGCTGCTAGACAGCTCCCAGACAGTCTACAAGAAGACAATAACTGTTATGCAAGATGAGTTCAACCAGGATCACCATCGCCAACTTTAATGGAACACACTATATCACATGCGTAACCACGAGCATCAGGCTGGTCAGGCTGGAGCAAGTTAATTCAATTATTGAAGGATATTATAAGAAACCCAACTCACAAGGTGCAAATCGGACTGTCATTATGAAAACTACTATACATGTTTGGATGAATAACCATGGTGTTGCCTGATCTACAATTCACTTGTGCATGAAATGTATGATTTGACCAGAATACATTCGTCAACAATATGAACACACTGTGTGTTATGCTCACATTACTTGAACGCAAACAATTGTAGTTGGATATCATCCAGATTAGGGATAACATCTGGAGCAACCAACTGGAAGACCGAAGATAAGTGAACAGCTACACTTCACCAATTAACCGGACAATATACTATTACAATCTGTATACTTGGCTATTGACTATAGTTACTAATGGTACAGACACCAACCCCACTACAAATTCAGTAAGCAAGATAAGTAGGCATGAGCAAACCTCGTTACTTATTTGCAGCATCCAAAGAAAACACAAGTGGAAAGCCTATCTTGGGCTTATGCACAGCAACACTACTAACCCCATCATGCTCAAAGAGATTATTACTGCGCTTGTTGAAATAATACATAAAAGCATGTGATACATTGAACATACTTGGCATGCTCGGCTTGGTAAATAGCAATGTAATGAAGATTGCGATGGACCAAAGATGGAAAAGGCCAATTGGACAGAGCAAATTTGTTGGAAGTGAAGTTATTGAGAAAAGAAAAGGTATATTGCCATGAAGTATTTGTGCAAGCTATGCTGTATTATGCCCAGAGCTGCTTTCACTGCAGGAACAGCTTCTTCTGTGAAATGGGTTACTTTGACTCTCACCTCAGTGCCTTTAAAACTATTGGATAGTTGCTCACTTCAATACTTTATCCAGTGATTGATTTATGTATTTAAAATGCACAACTCCCATCGCTTTAAACCAATCAAGATTTACCCCTCACACCAACTAGAGATTGAGTGAATTCTGAAGTCAACAGATCCTATCGTGTTGTAATATTTGCAGCTGGATATGGCAATGTTACATTCATATGCCGACTGCTAGATAGAATGCCAGAAACAATGATACTATACAAGTTGAGTATTTGCCAGAATTGTTCAACCTCCTCCTGTTGCCTCAGATAATGAACAAGGATGGTATCAGTCAATGGGTATAATGCAATCATCTTTGCCTTTACAATTAATGTGGAAAGTTGACTGCCAATGTACATCAAGTGAATAAGCACTTTGGTCTCGATTGTATTGTGGTATTACTGACTCACTATACCAATAATGACATACAAAACAGCTACCTACTATCACCTAAGATAAGTGGGTATACATGTTGGCTCCATATACAAAACAAGATATTATAGAACTGTCACTTGTCATATGTCGGTATCAAGAATTAGAAAATTTTACCGATAATACCCAATCATTGATAGATAACTGGGATATTTGACTACATCTCATGCAACGTAACTTGCAATCCTTTGACTGCCATGATCTCCCATTGAATTCCAACTTTGAAGCATGTATACTTGGATATTTGCAGTTAAGTGGAAACTGGGATCATGTAAGGTCAATATATACTCCTCTTTATTTAGAGATTACATGAGTGATATGCATATTAGAAATATTGGATAGAAATCAGACACCCTGGAGAATTTGCAACAATGTATGGCATTTAGTGCACACAATTTGGAGAATCTCACATCTCAAATTCATTCAGCTGGACATAATGAGAAAACCTTAACAATGTTTGTCATATAAATGTAACCAGAACAGATCTTGAAACAAACCACTTCACCCACATGACTCTGGCAAGTTGAGTTTTTGAACAAACCTATCATATATGAATAAATAAATGATAGTGCATACTAATTAATGCTGACCTTTCCAAGAAGTACTGCATATTTCAAGTGTCTCTAGCAGTCCAGATGGAGGGCTGCATTGTGAGTAGTGTTAGCAACAGTGCCGGACTGTCACTTCGGGTCCAGGTCCGGGTCCAATCTGGACCATTGCCACATTGGCAGGCCGGATTGTCAATACACGCAAACTGTCAACCCGGGTACTGTTTCATGGAATCTCCCAACCTGTCTAAATTGGGCGGGTTGTGAGCGGGTCGCGCAGCTGGTCCATCAATAGATTTATATTAGCCTCTTGTTGTTGCAGTTTGCTAATAGTATCTTTTCAAAATCGCATATTCAACAGCCAATAGTTCATTTTGGCATGTTTTGCAGTTTGCGATATTGATTATTTTAGAATCTGTGTTTTTCCTTTGATATATTGTATTTTTGCCTATCAAGGCGGTCAATAGTTCTGCTATGTGCTTGAATATCTGCGTGACGCCTTGATTACCAAATATGCAAGACCAAAAATTGTTGATGCACCGTTGACACTCATTTTCAGAATGCGGCAGGGAGCGTGTCATTGTTGTTTTTGCCCCTAAAGACTCCCATGATCTCATTCAAGGATGTCTGCAACCATTTGGAACTTACCTTACCCAAGATGGAAAGTTAAAAATTGTTGACCATCAGTTGACGCTCATTCTGAGAATGGGGCAGTGTCCGTGTTGCTGTCTCGTTTGCCTATAAAAGCTGCCAATATCTAGGTTATGCATAACAGCAACCAAATCACCATTCAATTACCATACTTACAAGACCAAAAATCCTTGATGCTCCATTGACGCTCATTTTCATAACATGGCACTGACTGTGTCACCATTTCTTTTGCTTATAAAGGTTGCCAATACGTTGGTAATGCATAACAGGGTGTAAATCACTGCCCAATTACCATATATACAAGACCAAAAATCGTTCATGCTCCGTTCACGCTCATTTTAGGTGGTAGTGGCATCGTCACAAACACTGCTGCCAATACAGGCTGCCAATACTTCGATGATTGGTGAATGTTGTTGCACAGCCCTTGGATTATGCAAGATGCCGGACCATAAATCAGTGACACTCCGCTGACGCTGATTTCCAGAACGTGCCAGCAACTGTGTCGCTTTCACTTTTACCTATAACGGTTGCCAATACGTTGGTTGTGCATAACAGCGAGCAAATCACTTCCCAAATACCTTACTTACAAGACCAGAAATCGGGGACACTCCGTTGATGCTCATTGTAGGTGGTAGCGGCATTGTCACTAACAATATTGCCAATACAGGTGGCCAATACTTCGATTATGGGTTACTTCCGTTGCACAGCCCTTGGATTATGCATGATCCAAGACCATCAATTGATGACGCTCCATTGATACTCATTTTAGGGGGTAGGCGCATCATCACTAAGAATGTTGCCAATAACAACAGCCAATACTTTGATTATGGGTTACTCCCTTTGCACAGCCCTTCAATTATGCAAGATGCAAGAACAGAAATCGTTGACGCTCCGTTGACTCTCATTTGCAGCATGGGGTACAGTGCGTGTCACTTTCCTTTGTACCTATCAAGACGACCAATACTTTCACTTTGGAAGGATGTGTCAATGTAGCCCTTTGATTGCCGAATGTGTAAGTCGGAAAATCGTTGATACGCCATTGACACTCTCCATAACCACATCCTAACAGTCGTTGTATGGTCCACAATTGTATATACATAATCATATAGCCATTATTAACAGCCAATGTATCATTTCTATGAATACTCGGTTGCATCCGAAAGCTTTGCGTCTTCACAATGTCTGCTCCACTGTTACAAATGGTATCTGAGCGATTGGTGACATAGCGCTGTCACATTCCAGCACTTTCGGCTGGCTCTTTACCACATGTTGATCCATCCACTGATTCTTGATCAATACACCCCAACTATCTCACCGTTCCTTATCCAATGCCTTCTGTTCGATTTCCATGACCTACTGTATGCAATTTTCACAATCTTGACCATAGGCACCAGGTCTGACCTCAGAGGAATGCAGTTGGATGTATGGATGCATGCAGCATGACGGTGGTCTTTCTTACAGATTCGCATTACGCATTGAGCGCTCTTTCTATGACTTGTAAGACATCATTGACTCAAATTTTGTTGGTAAGTTTTGTCTCTAATTTAGTGTTTGCGTGCTCGCTTACCCGTAACAGGCAAGACAATATCAAGTTGATTGATCATGAATCAACTCGGTTTGGAGTCTAGAACTATGGTATGACCCTTATGACCCTTGCTCATGCACTGATGAATTATGATGTCTCACAATTTGGTCACTGAACGCAAGCAAAAGCTGACAAGTAGCGAAATAGGTACACCAATTGCTTTTCACGGAGCTAGCTCATTAAAAACCGGAATTTGCACATCTGATCTGCTGATGATGAACGAGCCATTACAATTTCTTTGTCTGGATCCGATTCCTATATTGTAATTAGCTGCGGAGGCTATCTGCAGGGGTAAAAGCTTAGGGGTTCAACAGGATCCATTTTCTTGATCAGTAACTAATCGGGTACATTGATGGCCGCAAGGGATTCTTCCCGTATTTGACAGTGTGGTTTGCCAGAACCTGGCATCATGTGACTACTTCCTTCCGTAGAAGTCCCTTGCGGCATTTGCAATTTTCCGGGGACGATATCAAGTGTCTCCATCAGTTCTTCAAATGTTGTTGGTGCAGAAGCAGTTGCACACTTGTCTGTTTGTGGCTCAACGACTGCCGGAGCATTCAATGCGGCTGTCAGGTACTTCTTCTCGTACCTATGATGCAAGACCCAAGATCGCGGACGCTCCATTGAAGCTCATTTTCAGGATAGGGCAGGGAACATGTCTCTCTTCTTTTTGATTGTAAAGGGGGCCAATTCTTCAAATAAAGACAATAATGTACCAAAGTGAATATTTTGCAATTGACAGTAGGATATCTGAATGTGACCATAAATAGAGGAACCTGAAAACCATAACCGGAGATTGAAACCGACGGGTCTAGCCAAACTCGGCAAAACCTGCACGTTGATGGGTGCAGATACAGGTTTGCCCCGCCCAGAAGCAGCAGGTCAATTTTTTGAACACATATGGAACCAAACTGATCCGTTATTCCAGTCCACACCTGGACCGCTGGGAGGTTATCCAGACCCGTTGCTAATACTAATTGTGATGAACGTTGAAGTAAGTCAGTCGTGATACAAGGCCTGGCATGGAAGGTAACAATCTTTGACGTCCCTTCTACATTGGAATACTCTGCTTGATTGTATGATACAAAAGTGAAACCAATAACACCAAATTCCACAGCCACTACTGATAGATATATTTGGTACAGTATACCGACTCAATAGTACATCATGTATGATCCTGTTGCCAATAAGGATCACAGCCCAAGTGAACCAGCATTCAGTAACAGAGAGCTATGGAATGTACCAATATTATACAAAGTGCAATCATGAATCAGCACACCAACAGTCACACTATAAAGCAACCAAAACCAATGGAAATGTCGCCATCCAACTTTTGATAGTAGAGCAATTGGAGGATAAATCACCTGTCAAGACAAAGTAGAAGTTACACAAATTGATAGGTCTTGAAATGTCAGTTGACAATGCATGAAAGCTGTCCATACAAGGGAGATATTACAATTGTACTACCAGCAAGTTTGTGAAGACTGCACACAGGGCTCTAAAAGCTGAGAAATGCAGTAACATAATTGCAATCTATGTGACAGACAGCTGTAATTTTCCATATGTAGAAAATCTCATCACAAATCCAATGTCATACAATGCTGCAACCAAGTCTCAGCTACATTTCCAATGTGATATGGAAATAAAAGCAAAGTTAGGTGCAATCAGTTCAAATTAGATTTTAATAATTTTTACAGTGCCTCTGGAGGAGAAATTCTTTGCCAAATTACTGAGTGTGTTAGATCAAGCATGACAGAGTGGGCAATATGTAGTGATTCAAGGCCCAGCTCATTTGTATAGAAAATTACGCACTTAAAGGTACTTACAACTGAGATACATATACACTGACTGCATATCTGAGATAAGTCTGACTGGTACTTGCACTTGTCTATAAGTAACATCTCGAAATACGTTTTGTGGATGCATGTATGACACCCTCTTCTGTTCACATGAATAAAGAAAACTTGGTGCACTCACTGCAGGCATATTTGTATTGACAAGAAAGCCATTTGAGATCAGTCATGACTACATAAAAGATGGTACTAAGCTTGCAAAAGTTTCTGTGTAGTTAAAAACAGTTACTTCACAGTGTATGGTATATACAAATACATTTTAATACGAATCAGGTTTGAGGTGTTCTGTGTAAAAGGAGAGCTATTTGTTCACCATGATAATAATCAAGACAAATTCATTTGACAGTTGTTCTGGGAATTGATGATCTCTTCAGCATTACTAATGAGAACTCTATTGGGAAGAATGAATGTCAAATAGAGGACAGATATGGAATGTATGATCTTGAAGTGACAATTTTCTCTCTTGGCTTGGATATCAAATTCAATGGAAGGTTCCCATGAATGACATCAATCACCAAAGCAGCATTCAGATGAACTTTGTAAAGTTCAGCATGGAGTAACCCAGACCAGTTGCCATGCAAATGGGGTTCATTATTTACAAGCTAAAATCCAAGGAAGAGATCTGTAATCTGGCAATATACCATTGTTGAGTGAAAGTATCAGGTATGCAATAACCACCACATGGCCTGATATCACATATGCTATTGGAATTCTAAGCCAGTTTAGTTATTACATAAGTAATGTGCATACAGTATCTCTCATATACGTTAGTTGGAACCAAAATGCCAAAATGTCTTGATGACCACAGTTCAGTGACACTACCATACTGCAAGACATGGGCACACAAAGATTTTATATTCCGTTTGACTATACTTGAAGCCGTAATATCTGAACATAGTATACTACACTAGCTATTAGTGGGAGCGGATCAGTCTGCTGGAAATCATGATACTTGAGGTTCTGTGCCCAGACAGTGGCTACTGATTAATACAACACATTCAGATTAGACTACATGCAACTGATGCATATATGGCATCTATTAAATGACCATGGTACCCCAATCCTCCCATACATGCTGTTCGATTCACAATTGCCATGTACAAGTATCAGTATCATACTCTGATTTGAATAAGCCATTGTATACATTGTGACTCCATATACTCTTATTGCAGACAGGATTAGAAATAGGGAAATCAACTTAAATTACACACTGAATGCAGAAATGCTTGCCTCATTTTCACAACGCCTGTACTGAAGATAGTACTGATAAAGCAGTATGCTGTAACCAAAATATACAGAAACTCTTTGAGAAATGGCATATGTGTGATATGAAATTACCATTATACTGATATGGAAAGTGGATACGAAAATTATATCTGAATTACCATCAAGAAAAATATTGGCATGTAGTTGGATTCAGATGATTATGATGTGAGAAGATCCAGTTCAATTAATTGGATCGACATTTCCATTTGTTTAATTTTGTTTTAATTGGACATTGTAGCCATTCTGAAGGAGTAATTAGCTGATTGCCAGAACAGATAATACTATGCCAAACACTATAAGGTTACAGGCCTCAGTGGTAGTTAGCATTAGTAGTATTCTGTTAATTTTATATTAATGGCACGCATTCTATTACAATATACAATGAATAACCTAATGATTACATTCATATGAACATTTGTAACCACCTGAGTATTCACTACTGTGCAATATTCATGATGTCATCTCTGCTCCCATTCGCTCCCACTTTGTCCGCCACTACCAGCTGTTCATCTCCGCCCACTCAGTTTTCCAGTTCACCTTTGTTCCCAATAGTTTTCTCAATACATTGAATATTATCTCTATTCTCACAGATGGTATCTTTCCTGACATATACAATGCTGTCCCATTCACAATATATGAATCCTTCAGCTTTCTGTGAATGCCCCCTCCCAGTTCACCATCACTCAATGTTTTGCAATTTTTACATTTTGTAAACTTCAATTTGCACATTCCTCTCTGATATTCTGAACTATATCGTTGTGTAATGCCAGTCTGTACCCTTGTAATTCACCTTCACATTCACTCAGTATATAAGCTATTTATGATTCTAGCATGTGTCTTGGTGATGCTCTATAAAGTAAACTACAAATTTCATCTACTCTATGCCATTAAACAAGAAAGTTATCTTGTAATTGTTATCATGAAGATTCCTCTCACACTTTGTAAGGATCATTTTATCCTGGTGTACCTACCCAACATGTTAGGAATTACATTTTGCTGAAATAACCAAAGCTGACATAATGATTTTATTAATACTGGCCAGAGCAGTTTCAAATGACATTACCTTATTAGACCAATTACCATTGGCAGCAATTATCCCACTGTTGGCATGTTTTCACCCAATATTCCACTCCAGAAATATACTATTTATAAGACAGTGATTAGGTCCTTACTTGATAAGTGTCAAATACTGGTATCTGTGTACTTTTCTGAAAACAGTTATAGAGGCTCTGGCATCCAGATATTCAATGTATCTGAAGCAATGTTTCAGGCCACAGAGGTTAGAATTGGAGCATTTCAGATTCTCATAGCTGCAGCAAATATTCTTCTAAAAATTCATTTCCATTTGGACACTGACATTATTGTAGTCTTTGGCATTGAAATGAAGTTAAACTAATGGGTGATTCTAATTCCACATGGCAGGGTAGAATAATTGAGTCACCTGCTAACAATAACATAGTTGTTTCCCATATCAAGCACTGGAAAATTCTGTTGTGGTCCATTCAGAGTTATTAGAGCCTTAAAGCTTGACTATTTAGCAGATGAAACATGTCTTGTTGCTATCTGAATGGCACTACCTTTCTGATAGTTTTACTGTCCTGGGTTCTAGCACTTATTAAATCTGCTGGAACTTTCATCTAATTATGTACCCACATAATGTTACAATTTGTCAACTTTTCTCTAATCTTTCATCTTTCATCCACAAATGTATATTCTATCTTTATATAGACAACTGCATCCTTGTTTTCTCCCTTTTTTGTATCTCAATATACATCTCTCTCTCTCTGATTTTCAGATTACTCTTCCTTATCTGCACTATTCTCACTTTGCTTTACTGTGTTCTCCTCTTTCTCTTACCTTAGCTTCTTGCTTTAACTGCAATCATCGCAATTTTTATACAGCAGGACTATTAATGCACCAGAATGGGAGACATTGATATCAGACAGGTATTAAGCAGTTCCCTTGTCAATGGAGATCACCTGAGCAGTAGTTTATGGTCACAGCTGAGATCTTGGAATGTACAGCAGTGTAGGTAACTATTACCCCTTTCTGTGACCCTTACCAGGTTACATTCCATATTTACTCTCCTAATGACAGATTCCATCTTGCTAGTCTGTATTCCAATATCTTTGAACTATTTCAACCACATGGTGCTTAGCACTGTTATCCACAACTGTGAAGATGGATGGTTCCATATTCCGCAATGCTATTTATATTACAACAAACTGTTCAGCAGTTCCCAAGCTTCTCATAATTGATATGAGATTTGAAACCTTAAAATTGAAGCTATTCAAAAGTGAATCGCTATTAGTAATACGCAGACTATAGACTCATATTATAAGATGGGATACTCAATTGTTAGTACAAAAGTTGATAGTCTGAGTCATCATTATATACACTGGAAGTTTGATATTCTATGAATCTATGCTTATTCTACACTCTTATCTGAACAGTTTCCTCCTTCAATGCCTTGATCACATTGTCCATTGTTAGATTCATTGATATTCTGCTTCAGTGAAAGGAAATTCTGTTGTGATGAACCTGTCAAGACAACTGATTGATTGAGTCAAAGTCAACAATGACATGTAGCCTATATAGTCACCGCCAGCCCTAACCCAAAGCCACGTGATGACATACTGTAGAAAGAATCAGTCTAACACTCCTCCAGGGCATGATCATGTCTGTAAAACACTAAGCTATTGAAAACTGTACAGAAATCAAACAGAAGACAGAAGACAGAAGCCAAAACATGCCATGCCCTGAGCTCCTCCCAAACAACCATTATCCCACTCATGCCATTGGAGGGGTCAAACATATGCCAATTTAAAAGCTCAGTAGTCAATTGTGCTGTCAGCTTCCACCGTCTTGACTTCCAGTCAATCGCAGCTCCAACAGTAACACACAATCCTGTTGTATCACGATTGCAGTTGTCATCATCAGTATCACATGGAAGAAGTGTATCGAAAATGCTTCTCCAACAAGCGTGAGTGTCATTTATTCCCATACGCAGCCACTGTGTACCAATCATGGGTTGTGTTGTCTGTATTCGTGTGGAAGATGGAGAAGCTTCTTCATGGTGATGTTGACTCCTGCTCAAGAAATGAAGTGGAAGATCATCATTTTCCATTCAAAGACAAGTGTTCATCAGCTATCGTACAGTCGTAGCTATGTACGTATACAAGTCCAGGTGTGCGAATGTCTGCATCGAATTTGGAGACACTTCTCAGTGGCAATGTCCACTACTGCTTGGCAATCAAAGTGGAAGTATTGATCATTATATCTCTTTTAAGTGAAAGTGATCTTAGCCAGATGTACTGTCATGGATCCTGGCCTAGCTGAGTAGTTGTCGATGTCAGTCTCAGTGTTGACAATGGAGACGCTGCTCCATTGCGGCATATTGGAATTGGAGATGCTTTTTCATAGGTCACTCTTTGGTCTCGGCTAGCTCTAGGAAACACATCCTCATAGATAGTGGATCCCCGTATGTGGCCTTGTCAGTGGAGGAATGTGGTCGTCATCATTGAAGGTATAGTGTGATAGTACACACTGTACCGCACCTAGTAATGCTTTGTTGACCTCACAATGGAGGAGTCCACAGACTTTGTAGATTGATGGCCACAATTGCCACCACCAGTCTCTCGAGTCTGTTGTCACAAGTCACATACCCCGGAGACTGTAGGAAACCAACAGCCATGCTCCCAGGGGGTTTCGTGTGAGTCTGCCGACATCTCCCAAGTATCTGAGGTCCATTACCTGCCCACGTCTTATAGAATATCCAAACAGCATAGCCTCTGTATATCGATCTCTCATGGGTTTGCCACTGGTTGACCTGTTACCAGATGGCTTCAAACACATTCCAATGTTGATCCCCACTCCAGCCAAACTGCTCTCTGTACTCATCCAGAACAGGTCCTGTCAATGTATTATTCGGTTGCAATGATCTCGTTTATTGGTCGAACTCTCCACTGCGGCCATCGCAGCCATCTTAGCCATTGAAGCTATCACACCCATATCTGACATCCCAGCCATTTCAGAGGTTATGTGAGATTTCATCAAGAGGATGATTCTGAGTCTTAGGCATTGGTGAATTGTTGTCCTAAGTGCATAAATTATTATGATGACGGATTCATTTGCAATGAATGGGGAACACCGCTGCATTGCTCGTATGAATGTTTGCGATTCGACTGTTATCGCTTGCCAGTGGTTGACAATGGTGCCCAGATTGTGGTTGCACCTGGGCTCAGCACGACTCTTTTTAATGAACCCATCAAGATATTTTATTGATGGAGATTAAGTCTATGATGACACGTAGCCTATATGGTAGCCGCCAGCCCTAACCCAAAGCCACATGATGATGTACTCTAAAATGACTGGGTCTGACAAAATCTTCCCCAACTTGCACGTTCATGACTCCAAATTGACCGAATACTCACTGATACTGTTGTTTGTAGAAGTGGATATTCAGTTGGCACTGAATAAGGAGAACTGGTTAGTGCCATACATGATCCTTCCTAATTCAAGGGTATGAAAGCATCAATATTTTGGTGATTGCTAATATTATGCAGTCAGAACCTGCCCTATGGTTCCCTAAAACAGTTTTCCGGAATCGGGTTTTGCTTTAATTACCCCTTTTACTCCCAAATTGCTTGGGCAGGGTCCAGAGCAGCATTGCCCCTGGTAAACAGTTAGTTAATGCTCCATTGATGAGTATAGTGTTGCTGGATGTGCAACATGCAATCAACTCCAGAGGAGACTCATGATTGGTCCGACAGATGTTAGAGTACAATTCCACAATTGAGATATATGACAGCTGTATGAACCGTTTCAGTTCCAATTAGCATCTGAAAGTAGGAAAAGGTGCTGGTTAGAAATCTAAAACAACCAAGAAGTATGAGTGCTGAGTCTAGGGTTACCGCTAAACTGTGTCGAGCAAGATGGGAGTACAGTCATATTACTTGAAAATACTACTCTCATATCTGGGAATTACTTGGGTGAGAAAACTCAGTTACTACCAGTACTTAAATGATTGTAAAACTCATGGATTCATTTTACATTCAAATCAATGTATCATGCAGGGTATCAATATATCAATTCATATATGTACAGTATAAATGAACAGGCTACAAACTTTGCACAAGTAAACTTGGATGTGCACAAGCCATATAGTACTGTAGTATACAAGTGTACCAGGAGGTGGTGCTGGCTATACTTTGAGATGGAGTAAACTTAGTGATGAACATGGAGGCCAACATCAGGTAAACTTTCTGGTGTTCGTGGAGATAGTGCTACATGTACTATGAGTTTCCAATTGAGTGAACTTGGACATAGATATGGAGTATACTCAGAGATATATTTAGTGCCCAAGATAGTGTAAACTTGGAGGTGTATGTAAAGACAGCACTGGCTGCAGATGAAGATGGTAATCAAGCAAACTTAGAGATGCATGTTGAAGTCTAGATACAATAAGCTTGAAGGTGAATAATAAAACTGTCCTAGCTCATGTTGGAGATGGAGATTGAGCAAACTTGAAGGTGTCAAGATTGGATGTTTATCTGCAACATATCACACAGTGTGGAAGCTAGGGGCAAACCACCCAGGCAATCAATACAATCTTACCAGTACATCTCAGTGATTTCAGACTGTCCCTTGTCTCCTTCAAAATATGAGAGTTGTTTACAAATGTTTCAAAAGCATTTTCAGATGCTTAATGAAGTACCTGCAGTTATACAGGTGCATCCAAGATAATGCAAAATTTGACTTATCCCATGCATCATAACTTTGTTATTTCAGTCAGTTTTGGCATGCCAGTAAACCAACCAGCAGGAAATATTCAAGTTTGCAACAACGAATCTTAGTGTGTGGCCTGGGTGCAATATAAATTTCCTTATTGCTCTTTTGAGAGCATTGTGAGAAACATTATAGACTGTACAGGAGTGGGGTGCCAACAAAAAGAGCAGTTTACATTGAAAGGGTTGTCTGAAAATCAGCTTCCCAATAATTCAAAAATGTCACTGTGCAGCCCAAACAGATCACTCTGCCCATATGACACCCAAGATGTTGCATATATGGTTTATCTCCCTGGCATATGGCTTCAGTTGTATGATGCATAATCTCTCTAAGATGATGGTCATTCCAGACTCAGCTGGAGATGCCAGCTGAATGCGCATGCATGCGTACAAGACATACAAGACATACTCCAAATACCACGTGTATAGGTTTATGAATGTACCTGTACTCCAGAATATACAAGCTTCTAGCAATTTGAATTTCAACAGGTTATGAGTCCGGTTATTGCTACTGTCTAAATTCTCACGATCTTTCCTACGATCTCCTTCACGATCTCCAAAACAAAAAAAAAAGGGCCTCAAGAACCCTAAACCTTGTCACCATAGCAACAGCCGCATAAACGGCACTAAAACTCAACACCACGATGCCTTCCTCCGAACCCGCCACCTTCAACAGGACCAGGTGGGGCGACATCCCTAAGCTCACTCAGGCCAACTACGATGAATCGAAAGACGACATGATACTCATCCTGTCAGCCATGACAGCATACACAATCGTAACCGGAGAAGATCCTGAACCGCAGCCACTTGATTTCGACCACCATGACAACTATGATGATTGGAAGGCTAAGGAAACTGAGGCTGCATCAATAATCAGACTTTCCTGTTCCCCTGAAGTACGGCGCATTGTCAAAGGTATAAGCAATCCTCACGAGATGTGGAAAGACACTGGAAACCAGTCTGGACACCGCTGGATCGTATATCGGCAGACAAGACATTCTTCGCCAATTCCTGCTTGCCAATCTAAGGAGGACGAACCACTTAAAGCATACGTCACCAAGCATAGTAACTACTGCACACAATTGGACCATAGCGACGATGCAATTAATTACCAATCGAGATTTCTGCAGGCAAATATTCACATCACTGCCATCTCAGTATGCGATGATATTAATGGTCCTAAAACATAGAAGGCCCTTACCTACACCCGAAGAAGCCATGCATGACCTCCTAGAAGAAGAAACTACAGCCAGCCTCACCAAAGAACTTGGGGATACATCCACAGGAGCCGCCCGTTGTACTCAATGTGGTGGCTACCGTGGCCGAGGCCGAGGTCGAGGCCCTGTGCGTGGTGGACGCGGAGGACGCGGAGGACGCAGTGGACACTGTGGACACGGTGGAAGCAGTGGAACTGGTGACAGCCACGAAAGTAAGTGCACCTATTGCAAAATTGACAGCCATACTCCAGATGCTTGCAGGAAGCGGAAACGCGCTCAGGAGGGAGGAAACAACGGAGGAAATGACAAGCGCGTTTGCTTCCAGTGCGGGCTCCCAGGCCATGTCAAAGTCAATTGCGTCTCCTACAAACGTATTAAAGAGTGGTGGAAAGTGAAGAAAGCCACTGCTATAGCAGCCCTCGCTATGACTGGAGACTGCGATCCCTCCTGACCAACCACCTCTGCTCGCGCCACCGCCGCCGCTGCTGCTGGCGCTGCCACCGCTCGGATGTGGGTCATTGCTTCTGGAGCGTCACACTATATGTGCAATGACCGCACCAGCTTCTCAACGTTCAAAAAGCTCTTACTTCTAGTAGTAATCGAACTCGGAGACAACAATTCAGTCACTGCCACGCATTACCGTTTCGTCGACGTTATACAAGGCTATCAACTCGACGCCCTCCATACTCCTACTTTTCGACTTTCCCTTCTATTGATCAACCAGTTGGATTTGGGTGGGCATACGACTATATTTCAGGACGGAAAATGCTCTATAACTTCGCCATCTTCCTGCACTCTCGCCGGAAAACTAATCAATGGCATATATATCATTGTCCCCACAACCGCACTCGTATCGACTACCAGGAACGAGAAAAAGAGAAAGAGAGACAGCTCAAGAGTACTAATCGCAGTGCCTACAATCAAGCCTATACTCGCAAAGCCTGCAGTCGAGCCTACAATCACAGAGCATACAATCGAGCCTACAATCGAGTCTACAATCGAGTCATCAAGAGCACCTATCGCAGCCAAAACTAAGCCCACTCGAAAGTCTCTCATGATCTCAAAATCAAGAATATGGCACTGACGAATAGCCTATATGAATCCTACCACCATCAAATCTCTACCTGTCGGATATACACACGATGATTCTATGTGCACAGTCTGCATCCAAGCCAAGCACAAGCAAAGGTTCATTAAAGTGCCAGTCAAGCGCACTACGAAACCCTTTGAACTTGTACATTCGGATGTGTGCGGTACCTGTTCTACACCAACCTTCATAGACAATCGAAATTATATACTATTCATTGACGACTATACAAGGTACACATCCATATGGCTGCTCCCAAACGAGAAAGCCGAGACCTGCACCTCCGCCTACCAGTCATTTCAGGCCCGAGTAGACTCAATGGGATACAAGGTCAAGCGTTTCGGATGTGACAATGGATGAAGAGAATAAGACAATACGACCTTCCGATATGTCCTTGCGGCTCGCAGCACAACATATGAGCCATCTCCTACATACGCTCACTGTGAGAATGGTGTTGCCAAACGCATGATTCGTACAATCACTGAAAGGCCCGGGCAATAATGATTGACTCTCAGGCTCCCATTCAGTTCTGGGGAGAAGCAGTTAATACCGCAGTCTATCTCCATCAGAGATCACCAAATGAAGGCCCAAGAAGGAGTGACCGCGATGGCTTTCAAGCACCATACGAAACGCCATACGGGACGCTGCATGGATTTGGACAACGTACGCACGATGCCAAAGGCAACAAGCTATATCATATCAAGCTTCTCTCCACAACCTAAGCCGATTCGGATGTTACGCCAGCAGAGTCATCCCCGATATCCAATGCTGAGGCAAATTCGGCCTGGGATCAAAGCCCTGCATGATGGTTAGGTACACACACGATTCAAAAACATTGTGGAGGTTATGGGACCCCGAATTCCAGAGAGTAAAAGCCCAATCAGAAGTCGTCTTTGGCGAAGAAAGGAACGCACACATGTCGTGTCAGCATGAATGCAATGAGATCGACATATTTGAATAACCAGAAGATGAGGAATATGTCGATAAATCAGATACTGGAGAGGAGCCTCTCCGAGATAGTCAATCTACGCAGATAGGTAGTCAACCTACGCAGATAGGTAAGTGATCCAAATCCGACATGCATAAAGCACCTTACAAGGAAGCAGAAAACGCCCACAGCCGGCGCCTCCACCAAGAGGACCAGACTGCCCACCATCCGGCAGAAAATGCAGAACACATCGCCCACAGCCGGCGCCTCCGCCGAGATGATCAGACTGCCCGGCGCTAGGCAGCAGCAATCAAAAAATCAAGCCAAGTCCCGCCCGCAGCTCCAGCTCCAGCTCCGCCCACAGGGAGTTGTGTCACAAGAAGTCAAGGTAAAACACCTGCAGAAGCATTAACGGCATCCGCAGCAGATCCGTTCACCTACGCTGAAGTCATGGGGAGCCATCAACGAGATCACTGGAAAAGAGCCATGGACGAAGAAAGCACATCGATCCTGCTCAATAACACCTTCTCTGCTCTTAACTCCCGGGAAGCATGGCAACTGCATGTCAAGCCAATTGGCCCTAAGTGGGTTTACAAGACTAAATACAATCCTGACGGGTCCACACGGTAAAAAGCACGGCTGGTCATAAAAGGATACGAACAGACGGATCTCGGTGAGACTTATGCCCCCATTGGGAAGCTGACTACCGTCCGGTATCTCATCTCCCTCATCGGGAAATATGGAACCGGGTGGAATATGGACCATTTAAATGTAATTACTGCCTTGCTAAATTCCGAAATCGACGATGACAATATCAACATGACTCTACCAGAAGGATGGCCAGAAGGCTCCGATGCCCCAAGGATCGTCGTCAGACTCAGGAAAGCGCTGTATGGTCCTGAACAAGCTCCGCGGTTATGGCATGACGATATCAATGCCTTTCTACTCTCTCTTGGGTTCACTCAATCCCTTGCCGATCCTAGCCTCTATCTTCGCAGTGACGGCATTCCGAATCTTCTGTATGTCGACGATATCTCCATTTCCTATGCGGAGGCCACCGTCAAAGCTGCGATCGAAGTCAAAGCGAAACTCTCTGAGAAATACATGATAATCATCCTCGGTCCGGTACGCCAATTCTTCGGCATTGAGATACACCGCGATGGTACCGGGGTCAGTCTCGGACAGAAAGCTTATATCACCACCATCCTCAGAAGATTCGGCATGGAGCAAACACACGGTGTCTCAACGCCCATGGATTCGAATATAAAATTGGACTTGGCCGAGGATCGGGGGGAAAAGAAATTTGATGATATCACCGACTATCAAGCGGTCGTGGGATCACTCATGTACGCAGCACTCGCAACTCGGCCAGATATCTCGTATGCGGTTGCTGCTCTTTCTGGTTACAATTCGTGGCCAATCACCATCTATATGACCGCTGCTGAGAGCATCCTTCAGTATCTCAAATCTACAGCCGATTTTCGACTACACTTCAAGGGTCATGGCATCGGCATTGGCATTGGCATTGGCATTGGCATCGGCTTCGGCATTATCATTGGCATTGGCATTGGCATTGGCATCAGCATCATCATCGGCATCGGCATCGGCATCGGCTTCGGCATCGGCTTCCACATCGGCATTAGTCTCGTAGGATGCTCGTATTCCAATTGGGCCAATGACAGTGCGGACCGCAAGTCTCAAGGAGGCCATGTGTTTCTCGCAAGCAATGGAGCTATCTCGTAGCAGTCTGGAAAGCAAAGTCGCATCGCCATGTCAACTCTCGAAGCCGAGTTCATCGCCTGCTCGGAAGCCTCCAGAGATGCACAATGGGTACTCCAATTGCAAAAGGATATTCACGGTTCTCAGAAAGACTCACCACCGCTGCCAACCAACTGCGACAATCAGGGTGCTCTCACTCTTATCACCAAGGGAATCATCAAAGCTCGAACTAAGCATATGGAGGTTTGCTATCACAACAGTCGAGATCTGCATAGACGACGAATAGTAAACTACTCCTACATGCACACGAACGAGAATTTGGCAGACATACTAACCAAGGCCTTCACGAAGGATTATCACGAGAAATTAACCAAGGCGATGGGGCCATGGTAATAGAGGTCGATTTCAGTTTGGATTTACGGTCGTTTCACTTTTCTTTTGGGCACGCGGATGTCCTTGTATCTCTATGCATAGCCATCCTCAGGCTACGGTAGTACTCTTTCCCTGCTCACTTGCCACGCAGGGTTTTAATGAGGCTACTATGGGAAATACAGTTTGTTTGTTTTCTTGCTCCGTGGAGCGTAGCAAGAGGGGGGAGTGTTGCATATATGGTTTATCTCCCTGGCGTATGGCTTCAGTTGTATGATGCATAATCTCTCTAAGATGACGGTTATTCCAGACTCAGCTGGAGATGCCAGACTCAGCTGGAGATGCCAGCTGAGTGCGCATGCATGCGTACGAGATATACAAGACATACTCTGAATACCGCGTATATAAGTTCATGAACGTACCTGTACTTTAGAATATACAAGCTTCTAGCAATTAATATTTCAACACAAGATATCCTTAAGGCTTTGTGCTAAGCACATGCTCCGCAGTCTGATTATCATTACACACTAAGAATTCCATCTGCAACAAACCTCAAAGTTGAGACTCAGATGGGGGACACAATTATCCATTGCACCTTAGTCATAGTGCGAAAGCTAAAATCCAAATTGTCCAACAACCTAGAGGAAAGTTGTTCACCCCTCAAACTGAGCAGGAGTTACAGGCAAATTTCTATGCGCCTCAAGAAGGAATAGTAGCTGTGATGGTGACTTTGCCGGCAAGAAAGCCCAGGTATACATACCAGATTTCCAACCAAATATTGCTCACTATGTTAAAAATGCAAGTAACAGTGGAGTCTCAATAATAAAAGGCATTGTTTGGTGGAATTTTTTTACTGCTAACTCAGAATGGTAGGTAGTAGTTTACAGACATATGGTGGACTCCCAGTTTAGAAAGCAATTGTTGATGGAATAGTAAGACTTACAAAGTCACATTACATATAACTTACAATTCACTCTGACAGAAAGTGTTATTGTGTACCAAAACAGTGTTAATAAAAATGATGGCCTCTGATAATAATTATAAGATGTGTGGTGAGGTAGGTGCAGGGGTGGTCTATATAGGCAGGAAACCATCAATATGAACCACAAATGAGATTCAGATTTGGGAGCGTCAGAAACCTCAGTGCAGATCTCGAGGCGATATCAAAGATATCCGACACCACTATGCTGATCTGCATGTAATGTTAAAGTCAGTACTGTATACTCAGAGCATTGGTTGTTGCAGTTCTGGGTTTTCGATCCACAAGCCATTTCGTCTGGCATATCCATCTTTATTTTTCAGTAGTATTTCACAATCAAAGAACTTGCTATATCAAAATATTGCTTGTATTATCTATATTATGCAGTCTATATATGTTCATATTGTAAATCTGGCTTCTAACTGTGCCTGAATGCAGCCAGGGCAGTATCTGGAAAGAGACATTGAGTGAACTTAAAGTGACAATTGGAAGCTGTAATCTAGTGAATGAAGAGATACTCTTGATGGCAGTACTTGAGCAAGAGTGTAAATACACTGAAAGACAGTCATCCAGTAAGTTTGGAAATTCACTTGGAGGTCAGGAACATTTGAATATGGAGCCTGTGACTTAGGGAACTTGAATGGATACATTACAACTGTGATTAACCGAGATTAAAGATGCAATTGAAAGAAATTGTATTGGATAGTTGAATATCTTCATGGAGTGATGCCAGAGATACTTTTGAAGATCATGTGCAAGTGAGTCTGGAGATGGGGTTGTAGACTGAGATCGAGTAAATGTGGGCATTCAGTTGAATACAATCAAGAATCTAGTTCGAAGATGTGCAGCGGAGCCAAAGATTGAGCAAAATTGATGCTGTATATGGAGGTCTTTGATCTGATGGCCATCAATTGGGTAGGAGCCATAAAAGGAGCTGAGATTCAATTTATAGATAAACTGGAAATTATGGACATTAGAGAGTAGTGAGAAATGAGGTGTGTGGAGAGGAGAGATGACACATCAAAAAAATAGCTGGGAGCTGGAGACAGTCCATTAGGATGAAAAGCCGTACATCATCTCAATTCAGAAGTATGGAATGGAGCGGCATCAAGGAATGATTCAGCATGGCATTTATCAGTAATGTAAGACTTGTTGATAAGAAATAGAGAGATAGAAGATGGAGATCACAGAAGATTGACAATATAATTAAGAGAGATAGACTCAACAGAAATTAGTGTGAGACTGAATTTACCATATCCGATTCAGTACATATGATACCTGATCTAGCAGAAAACAATATGAATAAAAGGTATTGAAAATGAAATTAGACAGACCATATCTGTGATTCCCCATATTCTCTACTATTGATCCATATTGTTCCCAACATCATCTCATATTTCTCTGTCTGATCCACAACTCTAGTATCACTGGAACACACAGAAGTATGTTATCTTTCTCTATCTCTCCATGCTATAATCATAACTTAATACTGAGCACACTACCTATCCAATTTCATATATCCCCCAACAAGTCTCCTTGTCTAGCATGATTATAAGTTAACTCCTGAATGAAGTCCCAGCTTCTAGCATGCCTCCATACAGATCAATTGCCTCTAGCCCACACTCCACTAATGCAATGTAAATGTCAACCATTCTTACATTCTCATGGTTGTGAGTAAACCAATATATATAGTCTCTAGCTCCCAATGTGTCTCCTTCCTAATCAACTACCTTAGGATCAACTGCCACCATGTACTTCTCCAATTTCGCTGGATTCCTGCCTTCAAAATGCATCTCCAAACTTGCTTCACCATTGCCTGAAAGTGTATCACTAAATTCACATGATGGCAGCCTCCAAGTACCTTTCTATATTTACTCTATCTTGGACTCCAAGTACATGGCTGAGTTCTCATGATGAAGACCTCCAAGTATATCTCCACAGTTGCACCATCACAACCTCCAAGTTGTATCTTCAAGGTCCCACTATCATCATCTCCAAATACAACACTAAGTTCACATGATAACAGCTTCCAAGTGCCTGTCTAAGTTTACTCAATCTTGTCCACCAAGTTTCTCTCCACATCCACTTCATCTTGGCCTCCATGTGTATCTCTAATTGAATCTGTATGTTTACTCAATCATTTGGTTGAGGTATACCCCTGATTGCTCTTACAGACATTGTGTAGCCGGTCAAAATGGACTGTTTGTAGATGGATTTATACATAGATACGTTGATATGTTGATACATAGATGTGAATACAAATTGAAATTGTAAGTATCAAAATCATTTAACAATGAGTAGATCACTTCAGGTTCAAGGTGTACTTGCAGTATTCCAAATGAATATGTTTATCCAACCTTGCCCCTCAGCATTACCAGAAACCTCCAAAGCTTGTCAGCTGCATACTCAGATTGTTTCCAGTATATTGTCTGCACTTTTACATTCTCCCCAGATTAATGTCAGTTTATACACATCCTTTCAAATATATCCCCAGCACTCCTGGATGTATCTAAAGGCTGGATCATCAGTCTGTTGCACTCAGAGATCTCACCATATTACCATGCCAAACTGACAGATGCCAAACATTTCCAAAAAGATCCAGGTCACAAAAACTCATTTTACGTATACAGTCCAGAAGACCATGTATCAATCGCTTCATTTTTAGATATAAATATACAGATTTGTCCATTCAGCAGAAAAAATACAAACTGAATGTATCTTATAAAATTGTTTGATGATAAATAGTAACTATAATTTTGTAATGCACCAGCAATAACCACAAGGAATATGTTGTTGTTCCAAGTGTGCTTCTCCACAATGCAATGTACTCCAAAGTACAGATTCTAAATTCCCAGGTACACACCAGATTGTTGGCAGTCCTTGTATATCATTCTAATGTTGTTGACAACCCATTCAGATACACATCAATACTGTTGCATTGGTACAATTGACATGTTGATTTGGCCATTGTATGATGCTGACTGACAACTCTAATACACTTCAAGTGTCATCTAGTGACAAAAATAGATTTTGGTAATATTTCTATATATGTATCCATGTATATATGATCAATCAGATCTGGCTGCATGCAATATTTGATGCCAATTGCAGATGGGCCTCAAGATGGCCTTTGACTGAATACAGAGATGCTGCTGGACATTCAATTGGAGGCTGTGATGAATCGGATTTGGAAATGGACATGTTGGGTGTAGTTGGGGAATATGGAGATTGCAGTGGAAGGCCATAATCAAGTGAGTTTGGAAATGTTGTTGAAAGCTGACCTTGAGTAAACTCTGAGATGCAACTGGAGGCTGTTAACAACAGAATATGGATATATTCATTAAGAGTGTAATTTAGCAAGTATCGAGATACAGAGTTGTGTGAGTAAAGAAGTTATCTTTGGGAAGTAGATGGAGGTGGTGACTCCAGAGATAGTCTCTCAGAAGGGAGGTACACCTGGTGCTGAGACAATACTCATTAGTAAAATTGCAATAATGGGATTGTTTCAAAAGTTAACTAACTTTAGGACTTATAGATATCTGGCTGGAGATAGTAGATCAGTAGAAACCACACTAGAAATTGGGTCAACATTCAGAGGATAACCCATAATTCTATGATTGATCGAAGACTGGTAGGACAATAGTTACACTTGGATACATGCTGTAGATGGTATTGGCTTAAGAGAATAGAATGGAGAGATACAGAGGGATAACACGATGTTCTAGTTTGACAAAATTGTCAAGCTATAGTCGATAGCAATGAAGGCCCCAAATGAAGACGAGAACTATATGGTAAAATATGAAGGAATATGGCAAATACAGGGTATATCCTATTAAATTGAATTTACAATCACTCATGTTGGTAAGGTTACTTGCTAGATTAGGTGTCATATCTGCTATATCTAGTATAGCAAAGTATATCTGTACAGTACATTTTCTTAAGTTCCAGTATCCCATAATCATTTCCCCAAATTCAGTTCATCTCCATCTCCCATCAGACATTGTCTTTTTATCCACTATACCATCACCGAATATCATGAAGTCAGATCATCTGTCAATTTCTCAGTGTATCATCATTGTGGGGTATCATTGAGTACTACAGCAATTCAACATTGGCTATTGCTGGCATTCAGCCAGACTCTAATCTCCCATCACTGATCTCTCAGTGTGGTGACCTGCTGGAGTTAGAAGATGGAATGTCCAGAATCAACAATGTGTAACTCCTCTTATCATATCAAGAAGGAATCACTCAGTTTACAGTAGTTTAAGCTGTAGAAGCATAGGAGGAGGGTAAGAGAATATGATAGCATATGTCACGGCGCAAGCAGGGACGGTGGTACCTAGGAATAATAGGAGGAAGATACGGGTGGTGTGAAAGGAATCGTGTTACGGAAAGGCGGAGACGTTGGAAGACGCGGAGAAAGCGGCGAGATGGTG
>Ga0307515_10005781_pt1 | contig 24976 bp, 16 predicted proteins | sample 17_EM_MG_FD_194513 | JGI IMG/M metagenome (GOLD analysis project Ga0307515, IMG submission 194513) | Populus trichocarpa ectomycorrhiza microbial communities from riparian zone in the Pacific Northwest, United States - 17_EM | ecosystem: Host-associated > Plants > Roots > Unclassified | place... | reverse complement strand
CCCCCCCCCCCCATCTACCGTTTCGCAATTGAAAGTAAAAGGAAGGATGTGCTTTATTGGCGCCATTGTGTGTCATTAGTTCCACTAGACTAGAAACCTTTCGTAGTCGGTAATCCAAGTGTGTGAAATTTTGGGTCAGTCACCTTAGCATTATTTCGTGTCTTGTGGAAACACTGAAACTATAGAGCGTATTCTCTGGGATTTTCTGTTAAAGTTATATAATTTTTGGCATTTAGGATTTTTTTTTAGTTACCTGTTTGCTTTCTAAACAGGTGGTAGTTTTTCCTTACTGTGTTGATAGTTTACGCTTTTAAACAACGAATGAAAAGAAAAAAGGCCAGTGTGAGAAGTTGCCTGCTTAAAAGATAAAATAATTTGGAAAGAAAGATGGTCAGAAAAATCATAAACCCATTCTGGAACTGTTCATACATGCTGTTGCTCTTGATACAGTTTAACGAAGTACTTTTGTAGCAATGAAGCTTCATTCAGGTAACCTTTTTTGTCCATGCAGGAAATCTCTACTTTTCGCGGCTGGTATCTTAGCTGCTGGTGGGACTGCTGTGTATGTGCAGTCACGGATTAGGTCTAAGAAATCTGATTCTTTTCTTTATTACAATGGGATCAAAGATGATAAAAAGATATCAGATAAGCTGGTTACTAATGGCAAGAAAACTGTACAAAAGAAAGGAGGTTTAAAGGCACTGCAAATTCTAGCCTCAGTTCTTCTGTCCCATATGGGTAAAACAGGTGCCAAGGACCTTTTGGCTATGATTGCCATAGCAGTAAGTTTTTCTTTTCTGCATACTCAAATATAATTATTAAATCAATCAATATCTATATCTTTTTAAGTTCCCCATCCTCAGGGGTGTCTAAATTTGCTGCTAAATCTGTATGAGAAAGCAATATATTTGCATGGATTTCTTCTAGGTTCACGGTGTATATATAACACTGGTTTACTTTTTGTGATTTATATTCACTATAAATTTTATTTCCAGTTTATCTAGCAACAAAAATCTAAAAAAAGTTTCAAATGCAACTCACTTATGTATAAGAATATGACTGGAAGCATTGAAACAGAGTGGCATTAGATGTGTGGTAACCGAATTGCTCCTGGTACATGGTATCACTATCTTACTCGTCAGAAATGAGCTAGGTCATGGGAAAGAAATTAACCAGGTGTCACAACTGAATATAGATGATGGTGATGAGTAGCAGCAAACTGGTGTGTCTTGGTCAGTTTCCTGATGATATGATCTCCCAATAACATTTCTCAATGTCTTTATTTAGATGAAGAGGGGTTGTTATTTTTATTTAATCTGTTGATAATGGCACTAACTCGGTTTATTTCATTTATAGAATCACTAGAACAACTTTGTACCTCTTTATGTGGAACCTGTTATATTCCTGATAAATCTCTTTGTAAAATGTTGGATTTTTGGATGATTTTAGTCAAGAACAAGGATTTCTTAACATTATAATGCTAATAGTAACACAAGATGGAATTAGGATTTATGACATACTCTAGATGTTTGGTGCACTCTGTTGTTACTGTGGTTTGAACTTGCAGCTGCAGGGTGTCATCAAGCCAGCTATTAGAGTAAAAATTGGCACTGTAACAGTTGACTTCTAAGATCATCTTCATGCTGTCTCCCAAATTGCAACTAAGTACCCAGTATTCAACAATGAAATGAAAAAAAATAAAAATAAAAGAATGACAAAAGAGCTATTTATTGCTGAATGAGAAAAAGAGAGTGGAAACCGTTGATATATGTTATGCAGGCATTATCTTTCATGCTTGTACTTTCTGCTCAACTGTTAGAAAATAAAAGGAGACTTTTACTTTGAAGTTTGTTTATTTTCTGAAGTGGGTGCAAAATGGATCTTTTGTGGGTTTATTTGGTATAGAATATTTATTCATTAATTCAAGCACCTGTTTTCCCCAAACACGTGCTATCACCCTTTCAGTTTAGCTTGGCAGTATTTTCATGAACAATAATGCTCTTTGTGGCATTATCTAAGTATGTGTTTACATCCTTTGTGCAGGTCTTGAAAACTACTTTGAGCAACAGATTAGCGAAAGTGCAGGGTTTTTTATTCCGTGCTGCTTTTCTCAAACGTGTACCGTTATTTTTCCGGCTGATATCTGAAAATATCTTACTTTGTTTCCTTCTATCCACCATTAATTCTACTTCGAAGTATGTAACTGGAACCTTAAGTCTCTGTTTCCGAAAAATACTGACGAAAGTTATCCATGCACATTATTTTGAGGTAAAATGATCTCCTTTTAGGGAAGGATTAACTTTTCTCTGGCATGTACAATTATCTCTCTCTGCTATAGTTCGTCTCCTTTTGAAGTTGCTGTGATAGCCCCCCACCCCCGGGGGAAGTTCTATCATTCATGATGGCACTTGCAATTTAGGATTGAATATGGAAATTTTGAAATTCATTTACTGATAAAGTAAGATGCGGCTTGCAATGTACTCTTTGATTTGGTCAAAGGCAATCTTTGATGAGATGCTGCCTAATGACTATATTTTGAACTTTGCTTAGTTTTGAACATTGTTTTCTCAGTTGTTCATTAAGCTTATCTTTCTGTTTCAGAACATGGCATACTATAAAATATCACATGTTGACGGTCGGATTACTAACCCTGAACAACGTATTGCAAGTGATGTACCGAGGTTCTGTTCAGAGTTGAGTGAACTTGTCCTTGATGATTTGACTGCAGTTACTGATGGTCTGCTTTATACTTGGCGTCTTTGTTCATATGCCAGCCCTAAGTATTTGTTTTGGATGGTGGTAATTATTTGACTTTTTTTCTCTAATATTTAGATAGGAAATATTGGCATTATAGATTTTATGAAGACATATTTTCTTGCATGACTGTTGATGATGGCCTTCTCAAGTTAATAAGATTGATGTCTTATAGTTCGCTACTTTACTTGTGATGTCTAGGCCTATGTATTGGGAGCAGGAACCTTGATTAGAAACTTCTCTCCTGCTTTTGGGAAGCTAATGTCTAAAGAACAGCAGTTAGAAGGTGAATATAGGCAGCTACATTCCCGTTTGAGGACCCATGCTGAAAGCATAGCATTTTATGGTGGAGAAAATAGAGAAGAATTTCATATTCAGCAGAAGTTTAAGACCCTGATTGGACACATGAGAACTGTCTTACATGACCATTGGTGGTTTGGAATGATTCAGGACTTTTTATTGAAGTATTTTGGTGCTACTGTAGCTGTTATTTTGATTATTGAGCCTTTTTTTGCTGGCCAACTTAGACCTGATGCTTCAACTTTGGGAAGGGCAGAAATGTTGAGCAATTTAAGATACCATACCAGCGTGATAATATCACTATTTCAGTCCCTGGGAACTCTTTCTATAAGTTCAAGACGACTGAATCGTCTCAGGTATATGTAACATTATGATGCTTTTAGTCATGGAATAAAACAAGACCTTTTTTTTGCATTAATATTATAATTTCTTCAACTTTATTCTTTTTAAAAAAAGCCCTGCCTACCAATTCTTTGACTACTTCCCCTGCAAAAGCTTCAAGCATGTATGTCTGCAATGACAAATTTATTTGTGCTTTATCACAGTGGTTATGCTGACCGCATTCATGAATTAATAGCCGTATCGAGAGAGCTGAGCAATGGTGATAAATCATCACTGCAAAGAAGTGGAAGCAGGAACTACTTCAGTGAAGCTAATTATGTTGAGTTTTTTGGTGTCAAGGTACTTGGAATTTATTGATCATGATGATTGCAGACACTGTTACTCTATATTGGTTAAGATTCCATGTTCTAATACCAATAGTGCTTTCCAGGTTGTCACCCCAAGTGGTAATGTTTTGGTTCAAGACCTGACTCTTAAAGTTGATTCAGGATCTAATCTATTGATTACAGGTATCCCTTTGAACTTGAGAGAGCATCTCATTCCTGCAACGTCTTTTTATTGATATTGTTACTCCATTTCCTTGCTCTTTGATCACTGCTCTCCTTGGTTTGTTGTTTTTATGCTGCTATATAAAGTATATTGTCATTTTCTCTTGAAGGTCCAAATGGTAGTGGGAAGAGCTCACTTTTCCGAGTTCTAGGTGGCCTGTGGCCATTGGTTTCTGGCCATATTGTGAAACCAGGAGTTGGTTCTGATCTTAACAAGGAGATCTTCTATGTTCCACAAAGACCATACACTGCTGTAGGCACACTCCGTGATCAATTAATTTATCCTCTTACTGCAGACCAAGAGATTGAACCACTGACCCATAGCGGAATGGTGGAGCTGTTAAAAAATGTAATTCTCATTTTTTCCCTTCTTTGTTCCTGAAATTTGCTTTCATGATCAATTATTTAACATTTTTGTAGTTGTATTGAAATTTTGTAAATGCTTTTTGTGTAATTGATGTTTCTGTGTTCATATTCTAGGTTGACCTTGAGTATCTATTAGACCGTTATCCACCCGAGAAGGAGGTTAATTGGGGTGAGGAACTGTCACTGGGGGAGCAACAAAGGTTAGGGATGGCCAGGCTGTTCTACCATAAGCCAAAATTTGCAATTCTTGATGAGTGCACTAGTGCTGTGACTACTGATATGGAGGAACGTTTTTGTGCTCAAGTACAAGCTATGGGAACATCTTGCATAACCATATCTCATCGTCCAGCTCTAGTTGCATTTCATGATGTGGTTTTGTCCTTGGATGGAGAAGGAGGCTGGCTTGTTAATTACAAAGGGTTAGTACTTCAAGTTGGTAATTTTTTTTTGTTTGCACATGTGAAACATCGATGCATTAATTGAAACCCTTTGAACTTCAGGAAGGATTCTCCAGCCCTGACTGAAGCTGGGGGTGATCTCACAGGGGATTTTGAGACAGAACGCAAAAATGATGCCATGATAGTTCAAAAAGCATTTTCCACAAGTGATAAGGTCTTATTAATGCTCTCATGTTTTTATCGTGGACATATATTTATAGTGCCCCATTGGATTTATTTTACTTCATTTAGAACTCATTGGCGGCATTTATCTAGGCCACACACTCGTATATTTCAGAAGTGATAGCAGCATCACCCAACATAGACCATAATGTTCTATTGCCCATTGTTCCACCACTTCAAAGGGCTCCAAGGGCATTGCCACTGAGAGTAGCTGCCATGTTTAAAATATTGGTGAGTCCATTCAAAATCAATGGTGTAATGATACATGCTAATGGCTTGAGGATTTGTTAACTTAGTCGTCGCTATTTCAAACTTGTCTTGCAACATCTTAAACTGAAGAGTGCCTTCCTTGGGTGGTGCATCATTTGCAACATCCAATTTGGGCAAAACTCATTTTATTCCCTGAACTTTGGATATTTCAATAACTTATTCCTTAAATGATCAATTTAGTTATTCAAAAAATCAATTTGGCTCTAAATTCAGTTTCGATTAAGTCCCTCAAAGCTATAGTCGGTGGTAAGCAATCATGTTTCAATACAGAGACAATTACAATTTAATCTGAAAACTTTATTTATAGATGATTTAGTCTCTCACTGTTAAGTTCTTTCATTTTTTGTTAGGGTGATTTTAAACTGAATGTGAGGTAGAACATTGGTTTGATTAGTTGAAAAAAGATTCAGGTTGTTAATATTGCGCTGGTAATTGAATTGTTGTATGCTTTTCTTCGTAAAGTTGAAATTTAGAGGTTGCTTTTATGGAACCTAAACCTTCCTTATTCTCCTGCTCCAACTTCAATTTCATCCATATTTTAGCCATTGTTATGCTGTAATCATTGTTTGTGTTGTTTTCTCTTCCTCCCCTGCACCACATATGATACCTTTATGTTTGCTGGACTATGAATTGTGACAAACTGCCACACTTGCATAGACCTTTGCTGGTGTGCGCTATTAATTTTTAAGACCTGCAGTGAATCTGAAGTGTCTCGTAAAACTTTTATCTGTCTCCTGTTTGTTTTAACTTTTAGTTCCTTGCATATCTTTTTATTACCTATGTTTCAGGTACCAACTATACTTGACAAACAAGGGGCACACTTATTAGCAGTTGCTTTCCTTGTTATCTCAAGAACATTTGTCTCAGATCGGATTGCCTCATTGAATGGTACTAATATCCAATTTGGTTTTATGCATTTGGTGTTCTGTGGGATAACATTCTTGTTATTGAATGCATTAATTTTCGCAGGTACAACTGTAAAGTTTGTTTTGGAGCAGGACAAAGCATCTTTTGTTCGATTAATAGGTGTTAGTGTTCTTCAAAGTGCTGCGTCGTCTTTTATTGCACCTTCTTTGAGGTATTGCTGATGATTAATTGACTTGCATAGAAAGTCAAACAAAACCATTGATCTAGTATTATGGGTGCTGCCTTTTAGATTTTTTTAGACTATTTGATCCTTGTAATTTGCAAGTCTTTGGTTGTTACTCTAATTTTTTCACCTTTCACATGGAAACAAATTTATACTTCATGGTTTTCTTATCACTCTTGTCTGCATGGCCAGTGTGAATGGCCCTCATTACTGGACAGAGAGTTAAAAACAGTAAAAGTTGAATGGCCCTGATGTCTTTTTTCCCTTTTCCTTTGCTAGTGATATATCATTGTCCAGTTAAATGTGCTTAGACAAGAGCTAGGATGGGTGACCTCCGGGGAAGTTCTTGTCTTGCATTCATCTTTCTATAAGGGAAAGAATCAGTTTGGGGGTGGTTTACAAAGCACTTGCGTCATTTTAAATCTTTCATCCCAAATTCATGGTTGAAAGTTTCATATTTTGATGCTATCAGAAAACATTTTTTGCTGCTGCATTTAAGAATACTCCAATATTATTAGGCTTGACTATGGTGTGATGGGTTGAATGGTGAGAACTTATCGTATCTTTTTGGTGCACACTTAGTGGTGTAATCTACACTTTTGTTATAAATTATCTCTTGTTCCACAGACACTTGACAACTCGGCTGGCCCTTGGATGGAGGATTCGTTTGACTCAACATCTACTAAAGAACTATTTGAGAAACAATACATTTTACAAGGTAATCAGATCCCATATACTTAAATTAGTTCCTTGTTGTTGGCCTTTTATTTGAATGCAGAGCAGCAGAAGTGTACTGAGCTTGTTTGCTCGGAACGCATTGTAGAATAAGTTAATTACTTGTATAATTAGCCAGCTGTCAGTGTTGAATGGAACATTTTGTTTATGCAAGTTACATGCTGCAATTTTCTCACTCAATGACAGCGCATTTTTCAGAATGGTTTTCCATTTGTTGAAGCTTATGTCTATTTCTCGTGTGCTGTTTGTTGCATCTAATATTAACAGTTTTAATTCATGTCAAATATACTTGTAGGTTTTCCACATGTCTAGCAAAAATATTGATGCAGATCAGAGAATAACACATGATCTGGAAAAGTTAACCACGGACTTGTCTGGACTGGTAACTGGAATGGTGAAGCCATTAGTAGATATCCTGTGGTGAGTACTTGTGTAGACTTTATTTGATTTATTTGTGCTTTCATACTTCCATAAGTTCTCGACCCCCCCCACAAAACCTTCCTCCCTCTTTAAAATAATTATTCCATTGAATTTGTAAGGTTCACCTGGAGAATGAAGCTCTTAACAGGTCAGAGGGGAGTTGCCATATTGTATACTTATATGTTGCTTGGTTTGGGTTTTCTGAGGGCTGTTACTCCTGATTTTGGTGATCTTGCTAGTGAAGAGCAACAACTTGAAGGAACCTTTAGGTAATCTCAGATCTTGTTTCTGCCTTGCATATTTGATCTTGAAGTATTTTTTACATGTCCATTCCCTTCCAAAAAGATATCTAAGTATATCTGAATGTGGAAGATACCAAGGACAACCATGATTGGTGCTGCATTTTTTTTTTGGTGAAAAAACTGTCCTTACATTGTCAATGAATAATTCAGGTTCATGCATGAGAGACTGCGCACACATGCTGAATCTGTTGCTTTCTTTGGAGGTGGAAAACGAGAAAAAGCTGTAAGCTGCTTTTATTTTGTCAGTGTACTGTTTCATAAGTTTAAATGTCAATTGGTGCTTTAGAGTAATACTTCTCAATGGTTTGGGCTTTGGTCTTTACATATGCATAATGCACTATAAATTGAATGTGTGGTTCAAAGGTCAAGTCATCAAAGTCTACAATGATAGATAGAATACCGGCAATTTTTATTTTGGATTCAATGTGCAAGGGGGAGTACATCCTTGTTTTCTGGTAAATACTGCCTCATAATACTGGAGGCGTGGTTGATCCAAAACTAATAGATATTATTCGAACTACTTAGTATGAATGTGTACCTTTTGTTTAGCTCCTTCTTGAATCATTGTAATGGGACAAATAAAATATGTTTGTTAATCTAGTGGGAAAAAGTACGGAAAGGTTCCTTTAATGAAGTAAAAGATTAAAAAGTTCTATTGTATCTTTTAAATACCAATAAGTTCACTTTTATATTTCTTTTTTAATGAAGTTCATATTTGATTATACTACCTATACGATCCTTTTCATATATTGTAAAAAATGGCCATTCTAGTGGTTTTTCTTTTCTTTCTTTCTTTTTTCTTTGGCTCAAGAAACTTTTATGAGATTTTTTTTTAAGTTTGTAATTTTTTAATTATATATTAATTTATAATTGGAATACAATTCTTATATCATATCATCATTGCAGATCTTGGGCAAACTCAAATGAAACTGTAATTATAAAAAAAATGAAAACAAATTTCTTTCATATTTGTAAATATTTTTTTTGAAAAATAAAAAAGTAAGATTTCATTGGTATAATGAGGTACTCTAAACTTTTTATAGTTTAAAATGATCATAGCAAGAATAAAACAATCACATCATAATCCACAAGGCTCTAATCATTAAATTTATTTTTGGCTGAAAAGCTGAAAAATATTTTATTAGCAAAAAATTACATACATGTTATAGAGTATTCTAGAAAAGGTAAACAGTTTATTTTTGGGGTTTGATAGGAAATATAATAAAAGGTTAACTCATTTGGAAGAAAAATTGAAAGTTAAACTTTAGGGTCATATAAAAAGATGATAGGACTTGCTTGTCATTTATTTCTCAAAAGTGAAGTACTCAGTTTATTTGCTGATACATGTTAATATAGCAGGGTCCCTGGTGTCATTTTTGACACTAGATAACATTTTGAAGCCTGATCAACATATTATCGATTGTCATCTTGCTTGTGTTAAGTGTCTGCTAGTTTCCTGAATTTTACTTTCACAGGCTAATTTAATATGGAAAATAGGTTTAACTTTACAGATTGCTGAAATTTAAGTGGCTAGTTAGTGTCAAAACCTACTCCCTTTTCTTTTCTTTTCTTTTTTTCTTTTTATTTTTGGGTATATAGTCAAAATTTTATAAGTTTGAGACTGATGTGCTGCTATGGGTGTCAATTAGGTCAATTGAGGGGTGAGTAGAGAAAGAGATTATCAAAAAAACCATTTTTTCTGTTATTTGGAAGGATTGCAATAGAACAACTTTTAGGGGGGAGATAAATTCTTATTCTCTTGAATTGATTATTGGAGTAGCAATATATACTTTTGGCCTACAGGGATTTCTTTTTAAAAAAACTTGTCTCTGTATTTGGGTGCATCACCTCGGTGTCTTTTCTGAAAAGCCTTTGTTTTTTGCATGTATTACTTCATCTTCATTTAACCTGACATGAAAAAGTTGCATCTCAAATGGACATGGATACACATGTATGATCTTTTAATGTGGTTATTTGTCTAGCACCCTTACCCAGTCTATTTTTTATCCTTATAAACACAAAGGATGGTTAATATGTCTAAGCTTTGAAACTCTTCAAGCAACTGATTTACCATTTGTACCATGCATGTTAAAATGGCGCTGTTGATTTCTGCCCTCTATCTTTGCATCCAAAGAAGTTGATTTTTGATTGTAAATTTGTTTTCTTGTCTTCCATATAAATTGTTCTGTATCACCTAACTTTATTGTTGCAATGCAGCGTGGAATATCCTTCTCTCTTTATTTTTTTTTCCCCTCCATAATTCATTTGGTTTGCTCTTTTTTCAATTGAGCAGATGATTGAGTCAAGATTCAGGGAACTTCTTGACCATTCCATGTTGCTTTTGAAAAAGAAATGGTCATATGGCATACTTGATGATTTTGTGACAAAGCAACTCCCACATAATGTAACTTGGGGTTTGAGCTTGTTGTATGCCATGGAACACAAGGGAGATCGAGCCATGACCTCAACTCAAGGTGAGATCAGTAGAATGCTCAACTTAAGTTGCATCTCTCACTCATTCTCTTATGCTAGCTAGTTTTTTTCAGGCGAACTGGCACATGCATTGCGGTTCTTAGCATCTGTTGTCTCTCAAAGCTTTTTAGCCTTTGGAGACATCCTTGAGTTGCACAAGAAGTTTGCTGAGCTTTCTGGCAGTATAAATAGAATTTTTGAGCTTGAAGAGCTTCTGGATGCTGCTCAGTCTGGTACATCCTTCTTTACTTAACTATCTATAGCACTCTTATTTCATGTGCCTTTGGTGCAGAAGAAGAGAGATGAAAAGTTTGTTTTCATGTTATTCTACAAGCAAGTTAACAAAACTGCATGTTACAGACAACATGACAAACTGTGGAAAGAACACACTCAAGTTGAGCTACAAAAATAACAAAATGAATTGACAGTATTAAATGAAAATGCATGCCTTGTTTGCTGAGGGAAAAAGGTTTAACATATAATTTTATCCCTGGAACCAAGTAAAACACTATTGTATGAATAAGCAATATTGTTAAAATAGACTCAATTAATAATGGTCAACGAAATTGGCAAACTAGGGAAGAAAGACTTGAAGTTGAGCAACAAAAACAGGGAAAAATTATATAGGAATAAGGTAACATTTATTATCTATAACCTTATATTCCTGGGAATATTAATTTGCTACAATGCGTCAATTCTAGACAATTTCTTGTGCCCAGGGAACGTGACGTTCCCAAAGAAATCAAATAAAATATTGCTTGGAGTCTACCATTCCAGCCTCTTGGCTATTCTACTTCCCTTCATTTCAAATCTCCCCAAATATGCTTGCTTTTTCATAAAAGAAGCTGATTTAGTGAGATTTTCTGGTCCTGCCACCAATGAAAAACATGGGTGTGCGTAAGAGATGCCTTATGAAAGGGTTGAATGGTTTAATTTGGTACTTGTACTGCTGATTTCAAAAGTATCTTAATGTCATTTGACTTCTACTATATATAGAATAGCATGTAACATTAATGTATTTGCACATGAACTTCAATCCTTTTTCCCTTCCCAAAGGTTTGGGCTTATATACAAGCACACTATAAGTGCTGCAACAGCAGCAATTAGTTTTATCTAGCTTATCTTTCTTGGGGACTTTAAGCAGTACTAAGTGCTTAAAGTTCTAGAGATCTGCCTTATGTCTTTGAGATGTATACCTGTGTGCTTCCCAGGTGATGGTCTGGTTGTAGTGAATATCACATTCCTATCTAGAAGGATAATTCTTGCCAGAGTTCACTAAAAAAGTAATTGCTGTTAGAATTGTTGTTGTTCATATTTCATAAATGGTCAGTAGTAGTCACCAATGGTAGCAATCTAGAAGCCTAAACCTTAAAGGAGAAGAAACAAACTTGTTTGAGATAATTTCATCTTCAATGCAATGCTGGAGAGAGTTAAGCAAATCAAAGTTCTTTTAAGTGTCTCTGAAGAAGATAAATCTGGATACTGTGGGATTGAGCTGGGATTTGTTTGTAAAATGTACTGTCTCATCAGAAAGCATTTGGATCTCTCTCTCGCTCTCTCTCTCTCAGTTCTTCCAATATGACTGTTCTTGTTATACCAAGCTTATTTTTCTCTCTATATTATGCAAATAACTATTGCCGGTGCAAAGAGTCCATTACCATTGTTAGGTTTTTGTTTGGTTCTATTTCTTAAAAGGTCTACATTTACTCTTATAGTTTCCTTATAAAGTTTTTGCCTGCCCAGGGGATTCTTTGAATAGTAAACTATCTCCATCTAAGAACAATGAACTTTACTCAAAAGATGCCATTTCCTTTATGGAGGTCGATATCATTACTCCAGCACAGAAATTGTTGGCGAGGCAGTTGACATTTGACATAGAACAAAGAAAAAGCCTGCTTCTAACTGGTTAGTGAAGTGATTTCTTATGTACCTTGTTATACTGTTATATTATCAAACAAGCTATTGTTATTTCAATTGCACACCTGATATGCATGTCAAACTATTAAGGTCCAAACGGGAGTGGGAAAAGTTCTGTTTTTAGAGTCCTCAGAGGTCTTTGGCCCATTGCTAGTGGAAGGATTGCTAAACCATCACAACATATTAGTAAAGAGACTGGATCAGGTTGTGCTGTCTTCTATGTTCCTCAACGACCATATACATGCTTGGGAACCTTGAGAGATCAAATTATCTATCCTCTCTCTCGTGATGAAGCAGAAGTCATGACACTAGAGTTGTATGAAAAAGGTAACATACTTGCACAAATTCCTTTTCCTTGTTTTGCTCTCTAGTTTCTATTTTCATGTCTCCTGTATGTACATGTTAAGTTGAATATGTAGCATTGCATCTGTTGTCCACCTCTTTCGAATCCATTTCATGGATGGCTAGTGGCTATAGCATTACATATGAGTATATATAGGCACCCGTCTGTCTCAATTTTAACTATCCAATTTATTATGAAGGATGAATTTAAGTTTTATTAATATTCCCAAAGAATGGAAAAGGACAGAAATAGATGTTCCAATTTCTACTTTTGAAACTCTACTTAAAATAGCTAAAAGAAAGGCCCCTTTATTGAAAACATTTTTTTTTTCATTTGCGCTTATTTTCTATTTTGGCTGCTACTGGCTGACCATGAAATTATGCAAAGTCTGACAGTTCACTCGTTCCAGACTATAAATTTGCTTAAAAGATTGAGAGGGAGTACATCCTAAGCTATCCTGAATTTGAAGGTATAATTGTATATAGTGAATACAACTGTTACTGAATCCTTGCACTGAAAATTATGTGGAATTTTTGAGATATTGATCTAAAGCTCTTTGTTTCTCTACGGCTCCCTGCTATATTCATCTGATGACATCTAGACAGCGATTAAAGTTGAACGGCAGAATTAAGTGAATTTAGATTTTCTACTGGTTTTCCAATAGCGTTACAGCAGAAAGAGTTTGATTTCATTCAAGATCTATTGTAACAAATTAACAATTATTTCAATTTTCTGGATTTCTGACATTGTTAATCAATTGTTTTCCTGGGGGATTATAATTGGGCAAAATCTCAGGTAAGCTATCCACCGAAATAACAAACATGCTGGACTCGTGTTTGAAAAATATTCTGGAGAATGTTCGGCTAAATTATCTCTTGGAGAGAGAAGGCGGCTGGGATGCAAATATGAATTGGGAAGACACTCTCTCTCTTGGAGAACAGCAGAGATTAGGCATGGTGAGGAAGCTAATGAAGTTCAAATTTAGTTTGTTTGAATAATGATCTCAGGATTGTTCTACTGGATCTTTAACTGTTTGACACAGTTACTTTTTTTTTTTTTTCTAGGCCCGCCTATTCTTTCACAAGCCTAAATTTGCCATCCTTGATGAGTGCACCAAGTATGTCATCAAACTTGGCGTTTGTTAAGCTTTAAAGAAATATTGTCAGTTACCTTGTAGTATTTAAATTTTTATTATGTGCTTTTGGTGGCAGTGCAACAAGTGTTGATGTTGAGGAGCAACTTTATAGGCTTGCTAGTGACATGGGCATCACATTTATTACCTCCTCTCAGGTAAGTGGTGCTTTGATAATTGGTGGTAATTATTTACTGCATAATTGATCTGCTCGAGAGCACTGTTTCTGTTTTTTTTGCGAGTTATCAGTTAAGCACCCTAGCTACCGTGACTGTATTCTACTAATCAGACGACTGCTTTTCCTTCACTGATTATGCTCTAATGTGTGACAGCGTCCTGCTCTCATACCATTCCACTCCCTGGAATTGCGGCTTATTGATGGCGAGGGCCACTGGGAGCTTCGTGCAATTAAGCAATGAGTTGACAATAGCCTCTGCCATTGTGTAACTGGAGCACGTGAGATGGGCTCTCAGACCTCATAGACGGTGTAGAGGAACGAAGTCATTTGGGCAGTCAGCGGAGTTCATTGTTTTCCGTGTATCTCAAATCGTGGTCATTTAAACTCAAAATTATGAATCCGGCAAAGAGGAGACGCCATGTTTTTATTTTGCCTCGAAGATTTGATAATCTTGATCATATACGGCAAGTGTAGTTATTCTGCTCAAAGCGTCAACAGGGCCCACAAAGAGAAGTCAATCACACAAGGTTATTGGAGAAACTGTTAGAAATCAAGTCTGAAATCGTACGTATGGTATATAGAAATCTCCATGTACAGACCTTTTTTTTTTGTTTATCAAGTTATTTCTTGGGCCATTAATTGAAAAATCGCTACGCATTTATATTGTAAGAATTGAATGCCTAAATTATTAAAGTTGGCCCATGAATAAAGTCGCAGGAAAAAATTTACCCGTCTTCTGTCTTCCCCATGTCTTTGCAGTTTCACTTTTATTAAATTTAGGAAGGGCAGCGTATTCAGGGGGTTTTTAAGAATGTGGTAAAGTTGTGTTTTTTTGTTTGAAATATATTTAATAAAACTATCGTATCCATCTTTGCCTATCTATTTAATAAAATAATTAGGATTATCAATGCGGATCATTGGGCACTAAAACGCGTTACTACTCGTGTGCTATTGGCAGCCAAGAAATCACTGAGCTGATTAACATCGCGCGCATGGAGGTTTTTTTGATTGGGTTGGCAGTGGATAAGCTCACGATATTGGTGTCTTGCCAACGTGTTAATCACAAAGGGCCATTCTTCACCATTGAATCGAACGTTCTCTTTATGTAGAGGCGGAAAGAAGAAGAATTCACAGTTGTAATTGCACACACCAATTATCATAGTAATGGATATCCTTTGAGGATATCCAAGGGATGCGACCTTTTTCGTTGGACCTTCTGAGTTGTAAAGTCGAACACCTTCGCTGTCTGATAAGCTCAAAAGAAGATTTAGCTTCAGGTTTTAAGATACGTATTTAACTCGTGCAACAAGTACTGTCAGAAAGAGATTCTTGCGATGTCGATATATAGTTTTCTATACTTGTTATTTTGTGCTGACAATTAATGGTCCAGTTTTACCTAATTTTGCATTTGAAGATCAAGTGAAATCCAAGAATCTTGAGATTGTATTATTTAAACTGTTGTGCTAAATTGCTAATTAATTAATTATACATAGTAGCAATTTTCAGTGTCTTGTAGGATCGTTTTCCAGAGATCCAGTAAACAAAGATTGTTGCTTTTCTAATACCAAAAGAAGAAAAGAGGATCTCGACAGAGAAAATCTTTTTTTTATTTTGGATGTTTGACTCTTGTCTTCTTCTTCTTCTTTCATAACTGGAAATTGAGCACTCGTGTGTTGTAAGGAAAATAATCAGTGTAAGGGGAAAAAATTAGATTTGTATATAGTCCTAATTATTTCTAAGAAAAAAAAGGATCAAAAAGATTTTATAGTCTTGTCTTTCTCCATGCCAAGTTGCCAACTATATACAGAATTAATCTTGAACCCGGCCATCTAGGTATCTCATGAATGGCAAAACTTCTGTGACCCAATACTTTTGTACTTGGAAGGGTCAAATTAAGATATATATCCACCCTTTCATGATTCGCAAGAGATTATTTTAAGTTCAATGTAATCTCATGTGATTCCCTTCTTATTTCATGACATTATTAAATTTCCCTTGCAAATATTGCAACTAGCTAGGGTTTTGGTGGGCTATATTCTCCGCACTGCACATTTTTTTATATATGGAAGCAGCTTCCTCGAAAGCAAATGCCACCATCCCTCCAATATCCTTGCATGCATCTATATATACCACTCCATAACCCATAACTTCCCCTCACCAAATAAATCAAAAACAAACCAAAGCTTCTCTTCTCAAGATAACCAATTACTCACCCTCTCTCTTTCTTAAAATGGGTGCTGCTACTGAAGGTATCGCGAGTACTTGTCTTGGCATTGAAATAGAAATCTTTCAAGCAAAAAATATAGAACTCAAGTCCCATGGGAGCCTTTTTGTTAGATACTATCTCTCTGCAGGAAAGAACAAAAGAATCCAACTGAAGAGCCGAGAAATCTCCTCAAAGTCCAACCTCTTTTGGAACGAGTCCTTCTCATTGGAGTGTATAGGCACTGAAGACTCCATCAACAACCTAAAGCAAGAGACTGTAGTTTTCGAGCTCAGATGGAGAAACACAAATCCAATCCTTGCTAAAATAGGAGGGTCACAACTCCTTGGTAGAGCTGAGGTTCCATGGAAAACAGTTCTTGAATCACCAAATTTGGAAATGGAAAGGTGGGTTATGATGGTTCCAAAGAAGGGTAGTGTTCCTGACGACGTCAAGCCTCCTTCAGTGCAAATAGCAATGAGAGCTAGAGTTCCAGAAATGGCAGAGATGGAGAAGAAGAACAGGAGAGATGGCAGGTTGAGGAAGAGAGATGGATGTGGTTGTTGCAAGGATAGTGGGTGCAGGTGTGAAGATTATGAAATTTTTGCCCTAGTGGTTGCTTTGGAAGCACTATAAGCACCAATGGTTGGCAAATTAAGTACCCACTAGTTAGCTGGTGTCAATATTTCTTTTTACTTGCTTTTCACGATTGTTTGATTGGGCATGTGGAGATTTTGTCATGCATGGTAGTCATGAATGTATGTATATGCATGATCAAGATATTGAAATTAAATTTATTGGACTCTTCAAAGAAGGGTTTGTTCTCCAAAACGCTTGTGCTCTTGTAATTAACTATTTAATTATGGTCTATTAATTGGTATTTATGTAACTGCTAACTTTACAGCACAGGAACTGCTGTATGTTGTGATGCATAATTTCTGTGTGTATATTTGTATTTATAGCCTGCTTTGCACCACTCCAGGAAATGGGAATTAAGTAAATGCGGAGCACAGGATATCGAGGTGTATCTTAACTGAGAAACATCGACCAAGAAGATTAAAAGTGGTGGATATTTATAACTTCAAAACATTCAATAATCCATTCAGATATGAATATAACTTCAAAACATTCAATAATCCTAATAATTTCTGTTTGGTTCTGAAAGGAAGAACAGGAGAAGGGACAAGGCAAAAAGCCAAAGACCAGCTCGAAACGAAGAACAGCATTGATTGAAAGAGACCGAGAAAATACAACTGACAAACTAAAGGCTTAATTGTTTTTTGTTTTTTGTTTTATTTTTTACTAGCACTCGCTATTAAGTATTAATGGCAGGCCCACTTTTTATTTTTATAAAAAAGTTCGGTTATAATGCTAGCAAGACCTAAAACTATTTTAACAATCAATAACTCGGGGTTATTTTAGATTCTGCAGCATGCAAGACCTAAAAATAATTAGATCTTGGTGTAACTCAAGCGCCATATATATAATAGGGTGTGTCCAGCTCACAGGCAGTCTCACACATGCCCTCACTAAACAGTACAGTACTTTACAATAAAAACACTCGCAATATTCGCGTTATAATATAGAATAGTGTAATCTAAAACGAATTCACTCACCGTGTATAATAACTCACACTAAGGTAAAATACTAATTAATTTTAGTTATAGTTAATTCGGCGTCAATAACTTTCTTTTTCTTTATCAATTCATATATTTCTCAATTCATTTTATTATAAAGTTTAAACATTATCTTTTTATTTTTCAATTAATTAATCCATTTCCGATCCACGGAAAACATGAAATGATGACACGATGGACCGAAAGAATTGAATTGAATTGAAATGAAAGAAAGAGGGTCAAACACCAACAAACACCCACACCTTCTTCTTTGTTTAATATTATATTACGTTTCATAACAAGAGACCGTTGAGAACGGGTGATCAAGGGACCGATCAAGTAGGTGCGTTAACGCAGGAGGATCGTTGACAAAAGGATCCATGATCGAGTCCCTTGATCCAAGGGTTCTCCTTGTTTGTCTCACCCAACTTCAGAAGAAATAGAGTTTTCCTGCTTAGAAAAACATTACTTGATGGTAAATTGGCAAGTCTCTTACATCTTGACTCTTACTACTAAGAGTTAGGAGTGTTTTTCTTGAAGGAAACATTTTCAACTCAAGCAGGATAAAAACCTATGTTCTCTTTTCTCTTCAAAATAAAATCGAATCAAATGATACAGTAAAATCACGGTTACAACTACCAGAGCTAGTCATGGACGTCGTTAGAAGGCAGCGGAGCGAATGATGCATGCGAGACACATGTCATCAATTTTTTTTTTATTTATATAAAATAAAAAATACCCTTAGGACTAAACAATAATAACAAACAAACCATGATGAAATTACAACCAAGCTCCTGAAACCAAGGCTAAAAAATCTGAATGGTAAGGGTAATGTAGTAATTATATTGTTTTATCAAATATGAAAATACAAAAACATCATTATGCAGAAGGTATTGAATTATTTTATTCAATAGTTACATTAATAATTTTATTATACATTAAAAAACATAATTACTAATATAATCTTGCATAATCTTCGAACGATATTTATATTACGGTGAAAAATTCACTTTTTCATCAAAGTGAAGACAAAAGATAAAATAATAATAGTGATAAATATCTTGAGGCTTGCTAGAGGATATATATATATAATGAGTGAAGTAAGAAAGTTACGGAGATAAATAGTAATGAAGTATATATAATAATCATGATAGTTTTTTTTTATTTAAAAAACGACCTATAATTATATAATTATTATTATAGCGAAAGATTATTATTTAATTAAAACAAAATACCTTAATATTACTCCTCCAATAATAACGATTATAACGTTATTATATAACGGCAATGATCGTTTTATTACAACCAACTGGTTAATAACGATTTAATAACAATTAACTTGCAAAATTGAGTTTTTTTTATATTTTTATTACTGCATTCACAACAACGATAATCGTGATTATGATCGTTATTTTATATCCATGAAAGACCATGATCCACTGCCTACAGACATCCTAAGTTGTAATGCTGCACATTTAGTATTATAATAACTATTATTTTTTAAAATATTTTTTATTTAAAAAAAATATTTTTTTAAAATAATTATTTTTGATATTAGTAAATTAAAACAATCTGATAAAAAAATAAAATAAATAAAAGATAAAAAAGTTATTTTTTAAAAAACATTTTAAAACACAAAAATAAAAATTCACAATATATTTTACAATTTATTTATGTGCAATTAACAAGAAAAAAAGTAGCTTACAAATTATAAGGGAAAAAACACAATCAATTTAAGTTGAAAAAAATCTTTTTACTGTCAACTGCTAGCAATTTGATTAAGCAGCTGACAGTAAATTGAGATTGAAAGGTTGAAATTGAAAAGTTGTTAAGAAATAGGTACTAAAGTGGAACATTTCAAAAACCTTAGGGATATATATTTACCTCTAAAGAATTATGGATGACTTGAAAAAGAAATCAAATTTGAAATATATCTCTTAAATATCTATCAGAACAGACACATGCGCTCACTCTCACTGACAGTTCGTCAAAAGAGCTAAAACAAGAATAAATGGAGAGAAATGCAGCCGTGCGGAAACCACACACTTCCACCGCCGATCTGCTGACGTGGAAGGTGTCTCCTCCTTCTGCCACTCCTCCTTCCGCCTCTTCACACCGCCCTCACCAGGTACCACGTTACATCTTTTATTATTATTACATAAAATAGTCAATTTTTTCCTCTGTATCTGAATTTTTGATGCATTATTTCACAGCCGTCTGATAATATCAGTAAAGTGCTGTTTGGAGGTCAGGTTTCTCAAGAAGAAGCAGAGAGTCTCATGAAGAAGTAAAGATTCCCCCTTTGTCTCCTTTGATATATATATTTTGTGTTTTAAGATTTTTTAGTTTTCTGTTTTATTAAATATAAAATGTTTTGTGAAAAATTGTTCTTTTTATTATTATTTCCCCCCTTTCTCTATTGGAATCGGATCATGGCTGCATTTTCTGTTCTATGGTTGTTAATGACTATAATAAGCAATTAAATTGAAAGTTTTGAAGAAAGGAAAAAAATTGATTGATGGGTTTTGAAGAGTAACTTCGTTAATGAAATGGATTAGTTTCTTTTTGTAAAGATAGTTAATGTGATAGCAGATATGGCAAGTGATTTAATTTTTTATAGATAAAACTTTTTGCTTTCTGTCTAAATAGAAAAGGAGAATGGTTGGTGGTGAACTTTTGTAGGAAGTTATAGTTAATTTCTTTGTGGGGGCTCATGAACGGCTCAGATCATATGCATCCCTACACTTAGGTATGGTGGTTCTTCAATATGATATGGAGCCCTTATCAGTTTATGATCAAGTTGTTAGATACTTCAATATGGAACTCCTCGTTGTTAAAACTAATCAACTTTTGAGTTTAGGCGATTCTTCAGTGCAAACAATTTGATAGTTTTACTTGTTTTAATTGAATCTTACTAAGTACTTCGATGATTGATTTCACTTGTGCATTTGCAATTTATCTAAATTGATTGGCATGGTCTTATTATTCTAGAAAGGTAGATCGGTCTGTTCTTTGGCAGACGATTTAGTTTTGACTTTCAAGCAAACTAACACCTGCCTTAACATACAGCACAACGATATTTTTCGTGCTCCTAATGGGTTTCCAACTTAGCAACCTTCAAACTTTGCATACAATGGTTATTTCATAAATCAATGTCAGTTTTTCATGTGTGCTTTCTCTGAGCCATCTGAATCATTCCCTTCATTTTTTTTGTAGAAAGCCATGTTCAGGATATAAATTAAATGAGATGAGTGGCAGTAGCATATTTAATGGTCAAGATGGTGAATCTGAATCTGGTGGTGCTAATCCTAATAACAGAACCACAGTGCGTGTTTATCAGGTACTTATTTGGTGATCTTTATTAAGAAAGTTCATTATCACCATTTGTAATCACTTGTGTAGCAAAGATCAATATTGATGGCTATTTCCTTTTTGCTTTGCAATTATTGGATTTTCAGCAAGCAGTGACTGGAATGAGCCAAATATCATTTAGTTCTGATGAGAGCATCTCCCTTAAGAAGCCTACCTCTATCCCAGAAGTGGCAAAGCAGCGTGAGTTAAGTGGGACAATGCAAAATGATGCGGACATGAAGAGCAAAAGGCAAATATCAAATGCTAAATTCAAGGAGATTAGTGGGCATGACATTTTTTCCCCTCCTGATGAAATTGTTCCCCGGTCACTGGCTGTTGCACACTCCTTGGAAATTAAAGAAAACAAAGACATCGGGGAACCTGCACCTCGAAACATTCACCCATCTATCAAAGTTTCAAATGTGAGTCTCTGCATCATGTGTTGGATAAAAAAATTTCCTGTCTTTGTTTGTTTATGGGTTGATATTCTATTTCTAGTAGGAAGGTACAGTTAGTGTCATGTTGTTGCGTTCTACATACCTTTATGGGGTCTTTGAGCCAAATGTTGAGTTATGAAGTGGTCATTACCATCAGTGAGGTCCATCTATAGAAATAGTGACTTGATAGAAGCCTCCCTACCATGTGTTGATTTACATCGAACTAGTAAAATGCAAAATGTCAATAGAAGCGCAGCTCAGTTCTCTCATGATTGTTAAATGCTGCAAGAGTTTCCCACCATGACTAGGTATGTTACCTTATCATGCATCGTTTTAAGTGGTCTTATATCATAGAAGATTTCCGATGTTTGTCATTTCTAGAGTTTTTATTCTGGCACGGAATCTATTGGATGCTAAGTTGCTCTATGTTTTATCCTTTCTTATCTCCTGTCTGCATTTTTGTTTTCTGTTTACCAATAAAACATGAATATAGCTCTTCTTTATACTCCGTAAATATGAATATATTCATCTCAATAGTCCAATCATCTGCAGGCATCATGTTGGAAGGCACGTGTGCTTCTTAATTCTAATCCTAATGACTAGGGTCCCATATCTGTGGTTGTTTTATTGGCAAGTGTAAAAGTCAACTTTAGTTTCCTTGATGCATGTGCTTGTTGAAACTATCCTGACTTCTCTGTGGATATGCGGTGATCTTTGGTTTTAGCTATTTAATCCCCATTGAATTTTGGCCGTAACTTCTATAGCCTGCTGGAGGTCAGAGTAATATCCTCTTTGGTGAAGAACCAGTCATGAAGACAGCAAAGAAAATACTCGACCAGAAGTTTCATGAGCTGACCGGCAATGATATTTTCAAGGGAGATGTCCCTCCTGGATCTGCTGAAAAACCACTAAGCACGGCAAAACTGAAAGAAATGAGTGGCAGTGACATCTTTGCTGATGGAAAAGCAGCATCCAGAGATTATCTTGGTGGTGTCCGCAAGCCCCCTGGCGGTGAGAGCAGCATTGCGTTAGTATAATAGTGCACCAATCAAGCTGCATGATGAGAGGATTCTTATCCCTATATGAGTGCTTTGTTCTGACTGATGACGTGCCTTTTAGGGTAATGAATCAGTGTAATATAGTTTTTAACCTTAGATGGCCGATTGAGTGCTTTCAATCTTCTTCTGTCTCAACTGTGTGCTGCGTCAAGACTACTCGTATGCCAAAAATCCCAAATAAAAATGAAGCTCACATCCAAATTATAATCGTAGCTGAAGAAGACAATCTCTTACTGATGGCACTGTCAACAAATATAGCCGAGTAATTGTTCCATTGAAGCCTCTTTCATAGACTCGATCGATATGAATCAAAACAGTTGTACTAGCCACCTGCACTTCGTCACGGGCTGGTGGGATTTCTTGGTTCCAGAGATTACAAGAGAACTTCTCTTACTTCTCCTTTTTTAATAATAATTAGAAACTTTCTTTAAAATTAGTATATAGTAAATCTATTTTGGTTTATCGACGATTCTAGATTTATGGGTTTGTGAACATTATAGTTAAGAAAATCATACCAGCTCATTGGCTCAACCTAGAACCCGGTGGAAATAGGCAAAAACCTAAATTGACTTTAAATTAGAAAAACCCGGTTAAAAATTATTTTAAAAAAAAACTATGTTATTTTGATTTTTAAAAAAATCAAAGTTAATCTCAATCAAATTAAATTAACACAGTGACTCGAGCTATACCTTAAATTATACCTTAAATTAAGTTTAAAATCTATCATTTATATTTATAATAGTTCTTTTGACTATTATTTTTTTCCATGAAATTTAGATGGAAATACATGGAGTATGATCCGGGGAGAAATAGCAAGAAACTCCATCCATATGCTTAATTTTTTTTGGTAACACAAAAAACAACGAGAAATTTTATGATACTTAGAATATAATTAATGGCGTACTATTAATTACTTTATATGACCAAATAAAAAGATACAAGAAGAAGAGAGAAATCTTACATGAAGATATTTTTATAATTTTTTTTTATAGATAATAGATTTTATATTTTCTCTTATCTTTTTGTTTTTTTTTATTTAAAGTGAATCCCAAAAAATAATTAATAGAATATCCAAATTTAAATCACTATATTAAAGGATATTAACGGTAAGATTATTTCAGTACTATTAATTTTTTTTTTATGTATGAACAGACCTACTGATATCTAAATTTCAACAGGTCCCTTGAAGAATTCATTCAAACATCTTTATGCTATTATTCTTTAATAAAAAAGTTTCGAGTAATTTCAAACAGGCTTATGGATGTGTTATTCCTTTTATTTCTCTTTTAGCGACACATCAGTTCATGCAAGACGAGTCCATTTTTGTAATAAAGTATGTTTCTTTAATAAAATTGCTCTTTGTATGATTAAATAAGTTTTGATTAAATTATCCAAAATCACCTTTAACTTTGGATCAAATTAAAGTTAACCCCTGAACTTTAATTTTTTTTATCTTAATACCATAAACTATTTTTTTGGTAAAAAATAGGTCCTTTCTATCTAGGTTTCCATTTTTCAATTATTTTTTTCTCAAACCACAGTGTTTTCCAACAAATCTTGTGTTCTTGAATTATTATCTACGATAGGATAGAATTAATCTTTTATTTTTCGTTGCATTCTTTCTTGGAAGGATGGTTAATAAGGAAACATGAGCAGGCAATCTTTCCTGCTGTGAGTCAAGGCTTCCTAACTATATAATAAAACGTGTTGTTTTTTTACTGTGCTGTCAACTATGGATGTAGAGACATCTTAACGGTGGATTTTGCCCTTGATGAATTCGATGGCTTGGTGTTGTTGGGCAAGGGCTGTCTGGGTTTTTCGTTGCATTCTTTCTTGGAAGCATGGTTAGGCAGGGAAGGGAAGGGTGGGCGGCCAATCTTTCCTGTTGTGAATCAAGGATTGGCCCTCGCTTCTGGGGAGACAATTTTGCTTCGTTGTTCACCTACGCATATCTTGGTTTTTTCCATAGTCTACAGTCTCTTTTGCTAGCATTCATTGCCTCTAGATGTATTAGTCATCACCTTACAAGCACTTGAGTTCTCGACCTTTCTTTTGGGATGTTTAGCTGGAGTAAGGCTGAAAACACTACAAAGAACGATTGGTGTCAGCGTAGCAGATTTTGAGTTAAGTTCTGCATCTAGTTATTGCTGCAACTCATGCTCGCCAACGAAATCTGGAGTCAAAAGAAGAATTTGCCCTCTGCTCTAAATGACTTGTATGTTTTTTTATCGGTTTGGGATTTCATTAATAATTAATTACTATATCCTTATCATTTCATATTAACCAACATAAAAAGTTTGTCTTTTGTTGTTGCTCTACATGGACAATGCTTTCCTTTTTATGTACAATTTAACTCATAACTTTTTTTCTCATAGAATTGAAAAAAAAAAGGCATGGACGTGTCTGTTTGAAGAGTTATTGCTTTTCAAAGTGCTTTTTATTTAGAAATGTATCAAAATAATATTTTTTTTATTTTTTAAAAAATTATTTTTAAAATTAACGCATCAAAATGATTTAAAAAT
>Ga0307515_10005780_pt1 | contig 24979 bp, 2 predicted proteins | sample 17_EM_MG_FD_194513 | JGI IMG/M metagenome (GOLD analysis project Ga0307515, IMG submission 194513) | Populus trichocarpa ectomycorrhiza microbial communities from riparian zone in the Pacific Northwest, United States - 17_EM | ecosystem: Host-associated > Plants > Roots > Unclassified | place... | reverse complement strand
ACTTAATAGGATCTTTATAGGACCTTTAATATATATAAATCTACTATTGCCTAGAGAAATAGGACTTTTACTATATACAACGTTAAAAGAAGAGATTATTAAAACGTTAAATGAGGACGAGATATAGGTAGACTCTAGAAATTAATAGGTAGACTCTAGCGGAAATTAAGACTAAGCAAACGATTAAGAGAACGTAATAAGCCCGTAAGCCTTAAAGGACGATCCTCTACCTAACCTACCTACCCTAGCTACTATAACTGCTCCGCCTATATAAGCTCTACTTATACAAGCTCCGTCTCTACAAGCTCCGTCTACATAAGCTCCGTCCCTATAAGCTCCGCCTATATAAGCTCTGCCTACGCAAGCTCCGTCCGCACAAGCTCTATCTATATAAGCTCTGTCTATACAAGCTTTATCCGCGCAAGCTCCATCTATACAAACTCCATCTATACAAGCTCCGCCCCCATAAGCTCCGTCTACGCAAGCTCCGCCTGCGCAAGCCCTATCCGCGCAAGCCCTATCCACGCAAGCTCCGCTAGCTTTACCCTCCTTATTAACTAAAGCCAAGGAGCCACGGCAGCTAAGCTTGTACGAACCTCCGCAACCTGCCCAGCAATTACTACTTACGGCAACCGCCTCTACTCTTCCCCTAGTAACTGCTCCTACTTTACCTAATCTTCCTCCCACCTAGTATCTTTACCCTAGTACTGCCAACACCGACCCTAATATGTAGCTGCATATGGACCAACCTACGTATAACCCCCTAGGGGCGTATATTACGTCTATTTGCTAACTAAAGGCCTTATTTAATCTACCCTTTATTACCTAGTCTTCAGCTGTTATATAGGAGAAGGAACACCCTAGTTAAGGAGTATATACTACCTTCTTTATAGACCGCCGCTACCGCTAGTAGTACCAAAACCCACCGCCTATACTACCGTTTTGACCACCTGTTAACCGAAAAGCCGTTTCAGTTAAGGCGTATTGGCCCGTTAGGCTTATTAAGCGAGCTTACCTAGCCTTATAGAGTGCTTATAGTTCATTTACAGTCCGTTAGAAGGCCGTATAGTTTATTTACGGCCCGTCTAGAAGGCCGCACGGCTTATTTTACGGACCGTAAATAGGACTTACTGCTAGCTTAAAGCACCGTTTGGAAGATAACCAAAAAGGTACTTTAGGAGAGATTTCCTACGCATTTCTTTTATATTTTATGGTTTTATTTTTATATATTTTGCATTTTATAGTTTTATTAAAGTAAATTACAGAGGCTATATATAAGCGGTTCTATTTTTAAGTACCGCTAGTATATAATTATAGCACCTGTTATACAGAGGAATTTCCTATATATTTCTTTTGTGTTTTATAGTTTTATTTCTAAATTTCTTTTATATTTTATGGTTTTATTTCTTACGTATTTCTTTTATACTTTATAGTTTTATTAAAGCAATTACGGAGGCTATATATAAGTGGTTTTATTTTTTAAGTACTACTAGTGTCTGGATAAGTTTAAACGGGAATTTATAGACGTAGTTACGTGAGCTAAGCGAGCTTAGGAAACCCCTTAAATTCTACCTCTCCATGTACGATTAAAGAAGATAAGTCACCACCATCCTAAAGAGCATACGATACTATACGTATTTCGTGCCCCGGGATATGACTTACTTATATTATTAAGTTGGTACAAACACTATCTTTAGATAAAATATAGTTAAGAGTTATATTTATATACTTAATTATTTATATAGGGCTTACTAGAAGTCTAAAACGAACTAGCTTCCGCGATTAGATATTATTAAATTAAAAAGTCTATATAGCTTAAAGACATACTTAATAAAATATTCGGCTACTAATATTATATTAATTAAGTCTATAGGAATTATATATTATATTTTTATAAAATAGTTAATAACTACTATAACATTCATAAACCTATTACTATTAGGTAGGTTAACTATAAAGTTAATTAAGATATCTCGCCATCTTTATATTAGAATTAGCAATAGTTAAAGTACTCCTTACTTCTTTATATAAGAGGTCTTCCCATATATATATATTCTGTATACTTAGACGTATTTTTATATATAGTTATACATTATAGGCTAGTAATATACTTATTAGATAATCTTATAGGTCTTTATACGGCCTAGATACCCTACTATAGGGGAATTATATATAAATTTAAGTATCTTAAATTGTAAGGGTTTAGAATTTAGGCCTACTATTTTCTATTAATAGTATAACTAATTATTACGGATTTCGCATTTAGCGAGTATAATATCCTTATATTACCGTTTCTCTATTTAAATCGCTTTTATTATATTTTCTATCTAGGGGTTATTCTTATATTTATATTCTATTAATTTATTAATTTCTATATCCCACTTATTAATTTCTAATTTATTCCTGTTAAGTTCCGTATTTAAAAATATAGGGCGTAGTTTCTTAAAGCGTTTAGGGGGCAGTAGAATTTATAATTAATTTATAATCCGTTTATTAGAGGCGTTTATAGGTAAGTTTTATAATTATTATATTAATAAGTTAGGCTTCTAATTAAGTTTAATAGGTTAGTATATAATCTTAAAGTTAAATTATAAGAGGTATTCGGCCTAATAAATTTAGCGTTATATTAATTGCTTTATAGTTATAAAGTACTATAGGTTTTTATAATCCTTTAAGTTTTAGACGCTATTATTTAAAGCATCTAATAATTATAAGTAGTTCCTTATTATATATCTTATAGTTTAATTTAGTAAGGGTAAGTTTCTAAGAGAGAAAGGCTACTAGGCGTAGCTCGCCGTTCTTATTATATTGTAATAATACTCCTTCTAGTATATAATTAGATAAGTCTATTTTAATAATATATTTAAGGTCCGGATTAAAGTAAGTAAAAATTAGAGCAGTTATAAAATAATATTTTAGGTTATTAAAAGCTTATTCGCATTTAGTAGTTTATTTAAATCTTATGTTCTTCCTTATTAAGTTTACTAATAGCTAAATAATTTTTAAGAAGTAATTAATAAATTAATAATAGAAATTTGCAAATTCTAGAAATCCTTAAATATCTTATATACTACTAGGACTTTCCTAGTTTATAATTATAGTAATTTTCTTAGGGTTTATTTTAATTCTGTTATAAAATATAATTAGGCCTAAGTATATAACTTTGGACGTATAGAACTTGTATTTCTTAATATTGTATTATAAGCCTATATTTTATAGGCGTTTAAGGACTATTTAGATATACTTCTAATGCTTAAAAAGTAAAGATAAATAAATAAAAATATTATTAATATACGTAGTAATAAATATATTAAGGAATTCGCGAAGTGTATTATTAACGTATTACTAAAACGTATTGGGACCGTTCTTTATACTAAATAGCATTACTAGGTATTTAAAAAGTCCCTATTATATACAGAAAGCTATATAATTCTTATCTCCTTTATAAATACGGATTTAATTAAAGGCAGCGACTATATTAAGCTTTATAAAGTATTATACTTTTACTAAGCAGTTAAGCGTTTCTTAAAGTAGAGGAATTGGATATTGGTTTTAAATCGTAATTATATTTAGGGCTTAATAATTAATACAGAACCTTAAGCCTCCTTTAGGTTTCTTAATAAATAATATAGATAAGGTAAATAGTAATTAACTAGGGCAAACAAATTATTTCTCTAGGTGCTCTTTAAGGTATTATTATATTATAAGCAGCTCTTCTTACGACATACCGTATAACGGGCCGAACTTTAGCATTATACTAGGTTTAGGTTCTATCTTAAAATCGTGCTTGTTTTAATACAGGGGTAGTTAGTTTATAAATCGTTTCTTAAACGTATTAATTAGATTATAATATTCTTTAGGTATAAAAGGTTAGGGGTTAATATATTGCCTTAGTTTTAATGCCTTCTTAATATCTTCTAGTGTTATAGTAAAGATCTTATAGTCTTGTTTTCTTGCTAATAAATAAAAGGGTACGGCTTATATTATACGAATTTTAAGGGGTTTTAATATATTATCTTCGTATTCTTTACGGCGATTAGCAGTTATAACTTTATTATATTAGTTTAAGGTTTATAGTAAAGGCAATTTATATTATATTAAATTTAAATAGTTATATATATATTTATAGGGTAAGTAATATTTTAAGTAATAGCTTTAGCAGTAAGTTATACAGAATTTTAGTATTTCTTTAACTGTAAGGGCGCGGAGAGACTTCGGGAAGATTTAAAGGAATGATATAAATTCTATCTAAATCTAAGGGTATATAGTTCTCACTAAAAACAAGACGTTGCGTAAAGAAGAGAAAGGAATAATAAGAGAATTATATAATTAAATAGTTAGAGGCTTAGTGGTTAATGCGTGCGTATATACGCACGCGGTCTTTAACGGACTTTAGTAGAATTTAATTAATCTAGCAGAATTTAGTTAAAGCGTTGGAATTTATCTATTAAGTGTTTTACTAAGACATTCCTACTATAACTAGGCTAGTCCCATTATAGTACCCCCCCTTTTAGCTAAAGGTCTAAATAATTTAATTTTAGTTAAAACTTATAACTTATCGCGTGTTATATTTTCGCGTCGGGTAGCGGTATAGAGTTTTACCAATTCTATCGTTAAATGGGCTAATTAGGATTTTCCATTCCTAGGATAGAAAATCACTATTAGCTCGGTTAAGGCGGTAAGTATTACGGACGCTTTAAGTACGATGTTACGACTACTAGAAGAAGAGTTAGAAGAAGCTAGTTGGTTAATATAGGCACGGTCTAGGATGGAGCCGGTAGAACTATATGACGAGGAATAGTAACCAAGTCACGTGATATGATCTGTATAATCTATACAATCTATATAATCCGTAACAGAGCAGATAGAGCACACGTACCTTACGTACAGGGAGGATTTCCTAGGAGTACGGTTGTGTATTTAAAGGACCATAGTCCCTACTCTAGATAGTTCTTTCCTTATAGTGATTTTCAGAATACAATTAGAGTTAATTTATTGGGCGACCACTCTACTAGTTATTATTACGTTATTAACTTTACGTATTACCTATACACCTAGCCTATTAACAGGATCTACCATAGTACTTACTATAAGGTTCCGTTACATAATTACTACCTAGTTATAGTATTAAAAGTTAAACAACATGCCACTAAAAGTAGCCACCACGACGTTATTAACGGCGGCAACTACTTTAAGGTTAGAAGGGGATACTAGTATAGCGGATACTGACTCGCAGCAACCCGTGACGGTTAGACAGTTATAGGAAATAATTAATTAGTTAACGGCGAATAATATAGCACTGGAATATAGGGTTAACGGGATAAGCGCAGTAAAGGTTAAGTTACCATTAATTAAACGATTCTTAGGAGAATAATTAAAGCTTAAGGGATTCCTTATATAAATGCACTTTAAAGTAATATAGAAAGGAGTAAAGCTAGTAACACCTATAGATTAAATAGCGTATACAGGGTTATTTTTAATAGGAAGGGCACTTAAATAGTTTAAATCTTACCTTATAGAGATATAAGCTAATAGAATAACGACTATAAATTAAGAAGTGCGGTTTATATTCTTAAGTTAGGACGGATTCGCGGAATAACTTACGTAGATATTTAGAGATCTAAAGGCAACAACTACAGCGGAAAGAAAGCTTTAAAATATTATACAGCGAACCTTAGCAATTAAGTATACAACGTAGTTTTAAACGCTAGTAATATAAGTTAAGTGGAATAATAAGGCGCTTATGGCACAGTATAAATAGGGACTTAAGGCTAAAGTCCAAAACGTAATTATTCTAATAGAAGATGCGGAAACCCTAAGGGAATTAATAGATTAAGCGATAAAGATCAATAATAGGATCTACCAAAGGGAGCAGGCTAAGAGAGGTTAGGATAAAGTTCTATAGTTATATAAGGCGCAGAGTACACATTAACTAAAGCTAAGTTAAAAACTATGGTATAGCGCAAAGCTAATAGACCTAAGTGGTACTAAAGAAACCTATAAGAGATGGAGTAAGAAACTATAGAAACCAAGAGGACAAAGATTAGGTAATTAAAGGTCCAGGGAGCAAAGGCCAAATTAGGGATCTCAGCAGCAGAAGACATTTAGGCGAACTCTATAACAAGAAAAATAGTTTAAAGAGGGAGCTTATATAAATTGCGGAAAACAGGGTTATTTCGCCAGAGATTGTAAAGATAGTTAGAATCACTATATAATAAAAGGAACTAGACTAGTAGATGGCATATACGTATAGAGGGATAATAATGCACTGCAAGGAACAAAGGATTGTTTAATTAACCACTTTACGTTTTGCTATAATAACGCGTGCCGAATTTATAAAGACGCTAAGTATAGCGCAAGCTATTAGCTATAGGAACCTAGTTTAAAGAAACTAAGAGCTACCTAAGACTATAAAGAGCAAGACAGGCTCTATAAATGCGACGAAGATCTAGCAGCAACTTTTAGTACAGTATTAGCAAGATAGTACTTAAAAAGGGACTTTAAGGAAAATCCATTCAGCAATATTAAGAAAGAAGATCTTAAGATATTAGTATTAGAAGTAGAGACTAAGACCGCCACAAAGCAAGGTTTAGTAACGGGTATTATAACACCGTTAGATATGGCATCTATTGCTTTATAAGATGGCAGGAAAAGTATCTTACGGAGATTAAGTAAGTAGACGACTGCTAGTGCTAATTTACCACTTAATAAAGGCAAAGGACTAAAGGCTTAAGATTCTTAAGACGAGATAAAAGATGACCAAGATTCTTAAAATAAGATAAGGTATACCTAAGGACCTACGACGAACGAAAACCAATAGAGCAGGGCAGTAGCTTAGTTTAAGGATATACGAATAAGCTTAGGAGAAAAATTTCCTACGGCACAAGATTCTTAAAATAAGATAAGTGAGATTTAAGACTCTTAAGACGAGATGAGAACACTATAGACGCCTAGTTGGACTAAGGCGGGAGCTAAACTTAAGTTAAAAGCAAGCTTAGGATTAAAAATCTTATAGAACCAAGATTTTAATGAATAAATAAGGACTACTAATAAGATTAGAGAATCCGTAATATAAACAGTAGTTAGACTAGGAGACAGATATATAGACCTAGAAGACTTACTAGGGGAACGCAGTGTTTAGCTTAAAGATTAAAAAACCAATACCAAGATTAAGAAGTAAGAGAACTTTAAGGATCTACTTGCAAGACGCGAACGGAAAGAAACTATAGAGGAATTCAGAGCAAGAATTACCTTATAGCAAAAGTAGAAACTAAATAAGAGATTTAGTATATTAGGACGTATAAGGGACAGAGCACCCATATAAAGAATTACTAATAGGCCGAGAACAGGTATACTAAAAGCTAAGTAGCTTACCAAACTGGAGTAAGAAGAGGATCTAGGGATTCTAACTAGGTTTAAAGAACAATACACAAAAGGTTGTTATAACGCAGTAATAAGAAGATACTTCCTTATGGACAGAGCGTATATACTTAAGGAGCTATACCAAAAATGGTATAGACAGCGATATAATAATAAGTAGGAAGATTTCTATATATAGTTAGACGAAAAAGTTATCTAGGACCACCTAATTACAAAGAAGGCTATAATACACATTAAAGGAGCCTTAATTATAACATTAAAGGATCTAAAGGAGTAATTAGAGGACTGGAGAAGTAAAAGACAAATCTTAGTACCTACAAATGAAGTTATAATGCTTAGATTAACACGAGATAGGTTTAAACTTAAGAGCGAAGATAAGCTAAGAGTTGACCTAAGATACTAAGCATACTATATATTATTATAGATAGCGTGCGTAGATAATACGTGTAATATACATAAAGCACTAAAAGATAAGAATTAAAAGTATTTAATAAGAATGTATTAGATAACGGATAAGGCGAAATACAAAAATGCTAAATATATATATGGTTGGCATTTAGTAGAAGTTTAAGAATAAGGGGACTTAACACTTTAACTAGGAAGATTCCTTACGGAAGAATGCCTAGATAGATAATAATGGTGGGAATATCTAAAGAACACCTGTCTATAGCATATTGAAGAAAAAAGCAAACTAAGTATTAGCTAAAAGTAGACCAAGTATAAACAGGATTTAGTAGCCAATAGTTAGGAAAAGTAGAGGCCTATAGGACTAGAGGAAACCAGTAGTAGAGCCTTAGACCCTTAAAGGAATTTAAGGATAATACCTAAATTTATAAGTTAAATGGCAAGATTAACAGTTTAAAGCACTAATAGATAGTAGAGTAATAAGGAACTATATTTTACTAGCAGCAGTTAAAAAAATGGGACTACTATATAGAAGAAAGGAGCACCCGTATTCGTTAGTAACAATTTTAGAAGATTTAATAGTCTATAGAGATAGCATTATTAATCTCGAAATAGGACCTATTTAGTTAACTATTAAAGGAAGATAAATCTAGATGTCTTTTAATATCTTATCGTTAGGGAAGGACGAGGCGATACTAGGGATGCCTTAATTATAGGAGTATAATCTAAAGATCGATTAGGTTACAGGTTAAGTTAATATTAGAGATACTTAACACCGCAAGATATAACAACGAACTAAGTTAGTATAGTACTAAGTTAGAGCGATATATAAAGAAACCGAGAAAGGGTTAGATTATATACTAAAAAGATACCATAAATATAGCAAAAAACTGTAGTCACTAGAAAGCGAAAAGCTGTTAAAGTATATAGCGTAGGACCACAAGATAGAATTAGAACTAGGAATAAGTTTAAGGTTCTTTCTAATCTATAAGCTTACTAAAGAAAAAGGTAGAGCATTAAAAGAGTTTATCTAGAAAAACCTACGAAAGGGATATATTAGACTATTGCAGTTATTAGCAGGTTATCTAGTACTATTTGTACTAAAGAAGAATAGCAAACTAAGGCTGTGTATCGACTATAGACAGTTAAATAACATTACCAGAAAGGATAAGTATCCTTTACCCTTAATTAGCGAAATCTAAGATAGGATAGGTAATGCGTAAATCTTTACGAAGATAGATCTGAGATAGGCGTACTATTAGATTAGAATTAAGGAAGGCAACGAATAGAAGGCAGCCTTTAGGTTAAAGGAAGGACTGTATAAACTATTAGTTATGCAATTTAGGCTTATAAACGTACTAGCAACGTTCTAAAAGCGTATTAATAATGTATTAGGAGAACACTTAGATAAATTTGTTATGGTATACCTCAACGATATTATTATCTACTTAATAACTAAGGAAGAACATGGGGAACACGTTAAATAGGTCTTAAAAAGACTATAAGAAGAATAGATACTAGTAGCAATTAAGAAATGCGAGTTCTTTACTAGGAAGACAGATTTTGTTGGATTTATTATTAAACTAGGCCAACTTAGTATAGATCTAAAAAAGATCAAGGCTATAGTAAATTGGTAAGAACTAGAGAACGTTACGTAGTTAAGATTGTTCCTAGGGTTTTATAATTACTATAGAAGGTTTATAGCGCAGTGGTTAAAAGATATTAAGCCATTTACGCGACTAATAAAGAAAGAAGAACTATGGGTATGGGGAAAAGGATAATAAGAACTATTTAAGAAAGTCAAAAGGTTATTTACCTAGGAGCTAGTTCTTAAGATCTATTAACTAGGACTAGAGACGGTTATTAAGACAGATATATTAAACTTTATACTAGGGGCATGCTTTATATAAAAGCATCCAGATGAATGGCACCTAGTGGTATACTATAGTTGAAAGATAACACTACTAGAACTGAACTATAACATCTATAATAAGGAGTTATTAGGTATAGTTATAGCATTAAAGGAATAAAGAGTATTCTTATAAGGTATAGAGAAGCTATTTATAGTTAAAACGGATTATAAGAACCTAATAGGATTCCTAACAACAAAGGAACTTAACTAAAGATAGGTTAGATAGGCAGAGATGCTTGCAGAATACCATTTTAAGATTTAGCACACTAAGGGTACAGATAATACGCGAGCAGACGCGCTAAGTTAAAAAGCTAAACTGCAAAATAATAAAAAGCCATTAGGGGCTTTATTGCGAAAAGATACAGATAGATCGATTAGGTACAATTATTTAAAAATTATAATAACTTAGGAAGAACTAGATAAGGTCTATAAAATACTAGAAAGCTTTTAGGTATAAAGAATTCTAAAAGCATAACTAGAAGATCTATAGTCGGATATATACAAAAACCGAGAAATAAAGTACATCCTAAGAAGTATAGCAGAGCACTTTATAGAAGAATTCTATAAGGGGATAACTTAAGGACATAATGGAGCTATAGGCTTAGTATTAAGACTCTAGGAGGAATACATTATTAACGGAATCTGGAGGATAGCTAGAAAGGTTACTAAGAAGTGTCTAGATTACTAAAGGAATAAACTAATAAGGCATAAGCTATATAGAGGGCTATAACCTGTCAAAATACCAGAAAGACTATAGGAGGTTATATTATAGGACTTTATTATAAAGTTGCCAAAGTTAAGAGATCCTATTACTGGATAAAACTATAATGCAATCTTAGTAATAGTAGATAAGCTTATAAAGTGGGGATACTTTATAGCATATACGGAAGAAATATTAGTAGAAGATATCGCTAGAATCTATATTAAGGAAGTGTTTGTAAGACATAGAGTACTAAGTAAAATTATATTAGATAGAGATCTAAGATTTATAGCAGTATTTTAGGAGGTATTCTTAGCGGAGTAAGGAGTTTAAGTAGTAACTTCTACCGCATATTATCCGCAGATAGACGGTTAAACGGAAAAATTAAATTAGACACTAGAGCAGTATTTAAGACATTATATTAATTACGCGCAGAATAATTGGGTATTATTATTACCAGTTATATAGTTTATATATAATGCAATACTATAAGAAGGAATAGGTACGTTACTATTTAAGGTGAATTATGGATATAAGCCAAGAACATTGTTATCGCTACGTTAAGTAAAAAAGACGAGTAGTATAGCTAAGTAAAGGATGGAGATATTAATAAATCTTTATAAGAACCTTACGGAAATAGCTAAGGTAGTATAGCAGAGAATAAAAAAATACTACGATGCTAAGAGATCTAAGGGACTAGATCTTAAGGAGGGAGATAAAGTGTGGCTACTATACAAAAATTTTAAGAGTCGACGATTAAGTAAGAAGTTGGACTACGTTAGACTAGGACCTTTTAAAATTAGTTAAAGGATTTTATTAATTACATTTAAGTTAAACCTACTAGCCAAAATAAAAATCTACCTAGTATAATATATTGTAATGCTAAAACTAGTATATAGAGATATTAAGCCACTAGTTTATAAGGTAGATATATACTAAGGATAAGAAGAAGATAAGTGGCAAGTTTTAAAGATTATTAGTTATAAGAATGTTAACAATAAAATATAGTATAAGGTTAAATAGATAGGCTATAATAAGACTACCTGGGAGCTATTAGAAAATTTAAAAAACGCTATAAGAAAGGTATAGAAGTATTAGAAGGAAAGAAGTTAGGCAATATTAATAAGGAAGAATTACTAAAGAATAAGTTACCTAAGGGGGACCTAGGAAGAGCGACTGCCGAACTACATAGAGTTATTTCCTTCGCTATTAGAAGAAAATCCGTTCTTTTATTACTAAGTTCTTATAGACCCTATTTTATAAGTTTCTACTCCTTAAAACGCACCTTCTTACGAACCTATTTAAGACGAAGAAGACGAGTAAAAGCCAGAAGACGAGTTTTAAGAGCACGCTGTTAAGCAGCCGCAGCCTCTTATTCCGCCTCTCGCGATCGCCGCAGTTTATTAAGGGCGCTTAAGAGCTTACTATTAAGCTTCGCAGCAGCAGATTAAACACGAGACCCTATAATAAATTACTTAGGGAACTTGCAGACTATTAAGAGTTATAGGACATGTATACTTAGTATTAGATATAGAGCGAACGTTATAAAATAAATAAATATTCGCTTTAGTGCACTCTAAATAAAAGGCAGGTTGCCGAGATAAAGGACTCGCCAGCGCAACGTAGATTAACCCCTCTTTCGCATAACAAGAATATAGAGATGGCATTATTTCACCTAGCGATAGTATAGCAGTAATAGTACGAGCACGTTAAACTGTAGAAGAAAAAGAAATTGCTTTAGGTATAATAAGCAATAATATTAACTAAATTAATTAGACGGATATTATACCTTTAGTAAACAACTTAGAGATATTAGGAATCTTTAAGGACAAAGATAAAGAGAAGGAAAATAGTATTACGGACGCTTTAAGTATGATGTTATAACTACTAGGAGAAGAGTTAGAAGAAGCTAGTTAGTTAATATAGGCACGGTCTAGGATGGAGCTGGTAGAACTATGTAACGAGGAATAGTAACTAAGTTACGTAATATAATCTATATAATCTATACAATCTATATAATCCGTAATAAAGTAGACAGAGTACACATACCTTACGTATAGGGAGGATTTCCTAGGAGTATGGTTGTGTATTTAAAGGACCACAGTCCCTATTCTAGATAGTTCTTTCCTTATAGTAATTCTCAGAATATAATTAGAGTTAATCTGTTAGGCGACCACTCCACTAGTTATTATTACGTTGTTGACTTTACGCATTACCTACACACCTAGCCCATTGACAGGATCTACCGTAGTACTTGCTATAAGGTTCCGTTACAGTAAGTAGAACTAATATCTTTATAGTAGGTCTTAGTAAGGCAGATCTAACTAATTAGATAACTTTAACTAGCGGTTAAAGTTTCTTAATATCTTATATATTATATAATCGTATTATAAACATTATAATATATTTTAAGTTCTTTTTAATTTTAAGCTTCCTACTATTATATTTTATATATTCGTATTAGGTGGCAGTTATTTACCTTTATATTATATCTATTTAGCTAAAGTAGGCCGCGAAGGATAGTCTTTATGGAATTCTTTTACTAAGGAAGGCGCGTTAGTCTTAATCTGGTTATAGGTTTCTTAATGTCTAAATAAGTTTAAACGGGTATTTATGGACGCAATCACGTGAGCTAAGCGAGCTTAGGAAACCCCTTAAATTCTACCTCTTTATGTACGATTAGAAGAACAAGTCACCACCATCCTAAAGAGTATACGATACTATACGTATTTCGTGCCCCGGGATATAACTCACTTATACTATTAAGTTGGTACAAACACTTAAGTTTATATTTTATATCCTTTCTATTTAACAAGAAGTTTAAATTATTTAGATTATATTTTCCATCGCATATTATTAATTAAGTTAATAAAGTAAGAACTATTACCGTTATTAACAATTATAGAAGGTAGTAGTGGCACTTCGCGAGTTATAGGTTCACCCTTTAAGGGTTACAGTAAGTTTACATAAAACGTTAAATATATTTTTATCTTAGTTAGCAGTTTAAGCTTATAAGCGTATAGGCTTAGTTTTTTCTTAATTTGGTATAGGCCCGCAAACTTCTAGTCTAGTTTCTTTAAGGGTTATTAAATCTTTAGGTTTTATATATTTAGGTAAACTATATTACCTTCCTTAAAGTCCTATATAGGAGCTCGTCCTTTATTTATATGCTATTCCTATACCATTTAAGCGTACGCTAATTTACTTTATAATAGTTCCGTTAACTGCTTTATTTAATTAGCGAAGTTATATACATTAATTAGTTAAATCCTCTTAATCGTAGGGCCTGTTATATTAATTTTAGGTTATAGTTTAAACCTAAGTTAAGGGTCTTATCCGTAGGTTGCGTAAAACGGCATTACGCCTATTAATTCGTTTCTCGTATTATTCGCAGTAAACTCAGCTAAGGGTAGCCACTTTTCCTAGTCGTCTTGTAGGTAGGAGCAGTATATTTATAGGTATTGTTCTATAATTATATTTATAATTTTAGTTTAACTATCTATCTCTAGATAAAATGCGGTTAAGAGTTGTGTTTATATACTTAATTGTTTATATAGGGCTTACTAGAAGTCTAAAACGAACTAGCTTTTGCAGTTAGATATTATTAAATTAGAAAGTCTATATAGCTTAAAGACGTACTTAATAAAACATTCGGCTACTAATATTATATTAATTAAGTCTATAGGAATTATATATCGCATTTTTATAAGACGGTTAACAATTACTATAACATTTATAAACCTATTACTATTAGGCAGGTCGACTATAAAGTTAATTAAAATATCTCGCCATCTTTGTATTGGAATTAGTAACGGTTAAAGTACTCCTTATTTCTTTATATAAGAAGTCTTCCTACGTATACACATTCTGTATATTTAAACGTATTTTTATATATAGTTGTGCATTATAGGCTAGTAATATACTTATTAAATAATCTTATAGGTCTTTATATAGCTAGGATGCCCTATTATAGGGGAATTGTATACAAATTTAAGTATCTTAAATCGTAAGGGTTTGGAATTTAGGACTACTATCTTCTATTAATAGTATAACCGATTATTACGGATTTCGCATTCGGCGAGTATAATATCCTTATATTACCATTTCCCTATTTAAATTGCTTTTATTATATCTACTATCTAGGGGTTATTCTTATATTCGTGCTCTATTAATTTATTAATTTCTATATCCCACTTATTAATTTCCAATTTATTCCTATTAAGTTCCGCGTTTAAAAATATAGGGCGTAGTTTCTTAAAGCGTTTAGAGGGTAGTAGAATTTATAATTAATTTATAATCCGTTTATTAGAGGCGTTTATAGGTAAGTCCTATAATTATTATATTAATAAGTTAGGCTTCTAATTAAGTTTGCCAAGTTAGTATATAATCTTAAAGTCAAATTATAAAAGGTATTTAGCCTAACAAATTTAGCGTTATATTAATTGCTTTATAGTTATAAAGTACTATAGGTTTTTATAGTCCGTTAATACGCGTATCGGAAATAACAACCCTTTAAGTTTTAAACACTATTATTTAAAACATCTAACAATTATAAGCAGTTCCTTATTATATATTTTATAGTTTAATTTAGCAGAGGTAAGTTTCTAAAAAAGAAAGGCTACTAGGCGCAGCTTACCGTTCTTATTATATTATAATAACACTCCTCTTAGTATATAATTAGACGAGTCTATTTTAATAATATATTTAAAGTCCGGGTTAAAGTAGGCGAGAATTAAAGTAGTTATAAAACAATATTTTAGGTTATTAAAAGCTTATTTACATTTAGTAGTCTATTTAAATCTTATATTCTTCCTTATTAAGTTTACTAATAGTTAAATAATTTTTAAGAAGTAATTAATAAATTAATAGTAGAAATTTGCGAATCTTAGAAATCCTTAGATGTCTTATATACTACTAGGACTTTCCTAGTTTATAATTACAGCGATTTTTTTAGAATTTATTTTAATTCCGTTACGGGATATAATTAGGCCTAAGTATATAACTTTGGATGTATAGAACTTATATTTCTTAATATTGTATTATAAGCCTACGTCTTACAGGCGTTTAAGGACCATTTAGATATACTTTTAATACTTAAAAAGCGAAGACAAATAGATTAAGATATTATTAATATATGTAGTAATAAATATATTAAAGAATTCGCGAAGCGTGTTATTAACGTATTGCTAAAATATACTAGGACCGTTCTTTACACTAAATGGCATTACTAGGTATTTAAAAAGTCCCTATTATATATAGAAAGCTATATACTTCTTATCTCCTTTATAAACACGGATTTAATTAAAGGTAGCGACTATATTAAGCTTCGTAAAGTATTATACTTTCGCTAAGTAGTTAAGCATTTCTTAAAGTAGAGGAATTAGATATCGGTTTTAAATCGTAATCGCATTTAGGGCTTAATAATCGACATAGAATCTTAAGCCTCCTTTAGGTTTCTTAACAAATAGTATAGGCAAGGTAAATAGTAATTAACTAGGGCGAATAAATCCTTTCTCTAGGTGCTTTTTAAGGTATTATCGCATTATAAGCAGCTCTTCTTACAATATACCATATAACGGGCCGAACTTTAGCGTTATACCAGGTTTAAGTTCTATCTTAAAATTATACTCATCTTAATGCGGGGGTAGTTAGTCTATAAATCATTTCTTAAACATATTAATTAGATTATAATATTCTTTAGGTATAAGAGGTTAGGGGTTAATATATTGCTTCGGTTTTAACGCCTTTTTAATATCTTTTAGTGTTATAGCAAAAATCTTATAGTCTCGTTTTCTTGCTAATAAATAAAAGGGTGCGGCTTATACCATACGAATTTTAAAGGGTTTCGATATATTATCTTCGCATTCTTTACTGCAATCGGCAGTTATAACTTTATTATATTAGTTTAAGGTTTATAGTAAGGGTAATTCATATTATGTTAAATTTAAATAGTTATATATATATTTATAGGGCAAGTAGTGTTTTAAGTAATAACTTTAGTAGTAGGTCGTACGGAATTTTAGTATTTCTTTAACCTAGCTAATTAAAGGGTTATATTATTTTAGCTATCTATATCTAAGTATTACCTTATAATACTTTAAGGGTATTATAAATAGGGAAATATATTTAAGGTGTTCGACTATTTACATCTTTATAAGAGCGTAGTACGTTAGTTCGCCGTATATTAAAGGCTTACTATTAAAGCCTTATAGGCCTTATAGCTTATTAAGTTTCTTTAAATTTAAGCGTTAAGTTTTTACGTAGTTCGTATTAATAAAGCCTATATTAGTGGCTCCGCTATCTATAAGGATTCGTACTTCCTTCTATTTTTTAAGTATTTAAATTTCGCTAAGTATATTAAGGGAGTTGTGTTGTATATTAGCGCTAGAAGAGCCTAAACACTTATACTCTTCTACTTCTTATCCTAAGGCGCAACTTAGCCCTAAGATAATTCGTTTTCTAAATTAACCAAAGGTAAGACGCTTTATAGTAACTAAGTATAATTTATAAAATAAGTACAATTTGTAAAACGAGTGCGACTTAAGGACTAAAAGGAGCTATAGCGGACCTTTTTAAAAGGGTAAGTTCGGCAATCCCTTTAAATATATCCCCTTTTTCTATATCTAAAACATTCTCTATTTACGGCTTATGTTCTTTATTTATTAGTTCCTAAGGGTATATAGAATTAAGTAGCGTTAAGGTCAATAGGGTTATACATAAGGCTTTTAGGTCTTAGAGACGGATCGCGCTTTAGGGTATATACTAGTTTCGTAGAGTTTTAAACGTGAGGTATAGTTGGCTTTAAGGAATAAGTCTATTTATTATATTAAAGGTCCTTATTAATTTATTAATATATTATAGTAAATTCGGGTAAGTCCTTTAGCAGTTCTCTACCTACTAACTATACTTTAATTTTATCCAAAATAGCTTAACGGAGGGCAGTAACTCTAGCGGCTTTATTCCAATCTAGTTTACTAATAAGGCCTAAAAATTCCGAAAAGAAGCTAGTAAAGTCTCGGTTCCGTTATTATAGGTTTTTAAGTTTAGTAATAGCTGTATATTCGCGGCTAGCGTTATTATACGTTTGTTCTAGTAGAGAGATAAAGATTTTAAAATTAATAAAGGTGCCGTTATAGAAGAATAGGTCCATAGTTTATATAGCGTCTTTACTTAAATAAGATATTCTATAGCTAATCTTGCTAGCTTTAGTAGAGTATTAGTTATAGTTTATTAAAAGTTTAAGACGGAGCTTAGTTACAAAGGGATGTAGGTTATTTTAATTTCTATCAAACATTAGAGGGTTAGGGAGCTTTTTAGATTTCGCGGTAGGTACTGGGTTTATTATAGGTATGGGTTAAGCTACTATTACTAGTTTAGGGTTCGTATTTAATAGGTCAGGTTCGCATATAGTTATTTTAATTTTATTTACAGGTGTTGCTATTAGGGTCTCCGACGCGAGTACTTTGGCGTTATAGAGTTCTTTATATATTGCTTTAATTAATTACTAATACTAAGCTTCTAGTATAGTTCGTTACTAGGCTAATGCATTTATAAAGGACTATTGTATTATAGTTATTTGTTTCCTAACTAGGGCTATAATAGTTATTATGGCGGATTTAAGTTTATTTACCATTTTAAGGGTATTAGTATTAACGCAACGTAATATAAGGGCGCGGAGAGACTTTAGGAAGATTTAAAGGAATAATATAAATTCTATCTAAATCTAAGGGTATATAGTTCTCACTAAGAACAAGACGTTGCGTAAAGAAGAGAAAGGAATAACAAGAGAATCATATAATTAAATAGTTAGGGGCTTGGTAGTCGATGCGTGCGTATATACGCACGCGGTCTTTAACGGACTTTAGTAGAATTCAATTGATCTAGCAGAATTCGGTCAAAGCGTCGGAATTCATCTATTGAGTGTTTCACTAAGACATTCCTACTATAACTGGGCTAGTCCCGTTACATTAACCTAGCTAATTAAAGGGTTATATTTTTTTAGCTATCTGTATCTAAGTATTACCTTATAATACTTTAAGGGTGTCATAAATAGGGAAATGTATTTAAGGTATTCGCCTATCTGCATCTTTATAAGAGCGTAGTGCGTTAGTTCGCCGTATATTAAAGGCTTGCTATTAAAGCCTTATAGGCCTTAAGGCTTATTAAGTTTCTTTAAATTTAAGCATTAAGTTTTTACGTAGTTTGTATTAATAAAGCCTATACTAGTAGCTCCGCTATTTATACTAATTTATACTTCCTTCTATTTTCTAAGTATTTAAATTTTACTAAATATATTAAGGGAGTTATGTTATATATTAGCGCTAGAAGAGCCTAGACACTTATACTCTTCTACTTCTTATTTTAAGGCGCGACTTAGCCCTAGAATAATTTATTTTCCAAATTAACTAAAGGTAAGATACTTTATAGCGACTAATTATAGCTTATAAAACGGGTATAATTTAAGGATTGGAAGGAACTACGTTGGACCTTTTTAAAAGGGTAAGTTTGGCAATTTCTTTAAATATATCCCTTTTTACTACATCTAAAGCATTCTCTATTTACGGCTTATATTCTTTATTTATTAGTTCCTAAGGGTATATAGGATTAAGTAGTGTTAAGGTCTATAGGGTTATATATAAGGCTTTTTAGTTTTAGAAACAGATTACGCTTTAAGGTATATATTAGGTTTATAGAGTTTTAAATATAAGGTATAGTTAGCTTTAGGGAATAAGTCTGTTTATTATATTAAAGGTCCTTATTAATTTATTAACACATTATAGCAAATTTAGGTAAGTCCTTTAGCAGTTCTTTACCTACTAACTATACTCTAATTTTATCCAAAATAGCTTAACGGAGAGCAGTAACTCTAGCGGCTTTATTCTAACCTAGTTTACTAATAAGGTTTAAAAATTCCAAAAAGAAGCTAGTAAAGTCTTGGTTCCGTTACTATAGGTTTTTAAGTTTAATAACAGCTATATATTCGCGGCTAGCGTTATTATATATTTGTTCTAATAGAGAAATAAAGATTTTAAAATTAATAAAGGTGCTGTTACGGAAGAATAGGTCTATAGTTTATATAGTATCTTTACTTAAACGAGATATTCCATAGCTAATCTTACTAACTTTTATAGGGTATTAGTTATAGTTTATTAAAAGTTTAAAACGGAGCTTAGTTATAAAGGGATATAGGTTATTTTAATTTCTATTAAACATTGAATGGTTAAGGAGCTTTTTGGATTTTATAGTAGGTACTAAGTTTATTATAGGTACTGGTTAAGCTACCGTTACTAGTTTAGAGTTTATATTTAATAGGTTAGGTTTATATATAGTTATTTTAATTTTCTTTACAGGTGTTGCTATTAGGGTCTCTAATATAAGTACTTTAAGGTTATAGAGTTCTTCGTGGATTGCTTCTATTAATTGCTAGTACTAAGCTTTTAATATTACTCGCTATTAGGCCAAAGCATCTATAAAGGACTGTTATATTATAGTTAACTGTTCCCTAACTAGGGCTATAATGCTTATAGTTAACGCGGAGGGTTCGAGTTCGTTTACTATTTTAATAGTAGTTGTTTTAACGTAATGTAATATAAGGGCGCAAAGAGATTTTAGGAAAGATTTAAAGGAACAATATAAATTCTATCTAAATCTAAGGGTATATAGCTCTCGTTAAGAACAAGACGTTGCGTAAAAAAGAGAAAGAAATAATAAGAGAATTATATAATTAAATAGTTAGGGGCTTAGTGGTTAATGCGTGCGTATATACGCACGCGGTCTTTAATGGACTTCGGTAGAATTTAATTAGATTTAGTTAAAGCGTCGGAATTTATCTATTGAGTGTTTCACTAAGACATTCCTACTATAACTGGGCTAGTCCCGTTATATATACCCTAAAGCGCGATCTGTCTTTAAACCCTAAAAGTCCTATATACAACCTTATAGATTTTAATATTACTTAATCCTATACGCCCTTAGGAACTAATAAATAAAAAACTTAAGCTATAAATAAAGAATGCTTTAGATGTGGTAAAAAGGGCTATATTTAAAGAGATTGTTAAACTTACCCTTTTAAAAAGGTTCGCTATAGTTCCTCCCAGTTCTTAAATTGCACTTATTTTATAAATTATACTTATTTGCTATAAAGCGTTTCTTTCTTAGTTAACTTAGAAAATAAATTATCTTAGGGCTAAGTCGCGCCTTAGGATATAAGGTAGAAGAGTATAAGTATTTAGGCTCTTTTAGCGCTAATATATAATATAACTCCCTTAATATACTTAGCGAAATTTAAATACTTAGAAAATAAAGAAAGTATAAATCCTAGTAGATAGCGGAGCTACTAGTATAGGCTTTATTAATATAAACTATGCAAAAACTTAATATCTAAATTTAAAGAACTTAATTAACTATAAGGCCTATAAGGTTTTAATGGTAAACCCTTAATACATAGTAAACTAATATACTACGCCCTTATAAAACTATAAATAGGTAAATACCTTAAACACGTTCCCCTATTTATAACCCCTTTAAAATAATATAAAGTAATACTTAGATATAGATAGCTAAAAATAATACAACCCTTTAATTAGTTGGGTTAAGGAAATTGTTATAAATAGTGACGATCTGGTAACAATCGGAGTAGAGGAGGACTTACCGCCTTATACGGAGCCTGAGTAGACCTAAGTTAGAATGACAAGGTATATCTAGTCTAAGCTGTAAATAGAATTGGACCAATTGGAGGCTTTGTCTTAATCTAGAAAAGTCTTAACTAGACGGCGCTAGATAAAACCACAAGCAGCTGCTCCAGTAGGGGGATAGCTGTTTGTGATGTGTTGAATATAGATAGTATCCTCCATTGACCAACCGTGCCGAGTTAAGCCTTTTTCTACTATATCAACCTTAGGAACTCCTAGTTCCTTATAGAAATACTAAAGTTCCGTATAATTTATTGCTAAAGCTATTACTTAAAACACCACCTACCCTATAAATACGCATATAACTACTTAAATTTAATATAATACAAATTACCCCAACTATAAACTTTAAACCAATACGATAAAGCTATAACAGTTAATTATATTAAAGAATGCGAAGATATTATAATAAAACCTCTTAAAATTCACGTAATATAAGCCGTACCCTTTATTTTGTTAGCAAGGAAATAAGACTATAAAATCTTCGCGGATAATAATAGAAGATATTAAGAAAGTACTAGAACCAAAATAATATATTAACCCTTAACCTCTTATATGTTAGGAAAAAATTTACTAGCATTTTATTTTACTTTTCTGCCATTTTAGCATTTTCTAGCATTTAGTAGCTAAATGCGGCATTTATAATTAAGTATTAGCATTTAGCTATAAAATGCGGCATTTATTATTAAGTCTTAGCATTTAGCTGCTAAATGCGGCATTTATAATTAAGTCTTAGTATTTAGCTACTAAGTGTAAACTATAAGATTACTAAGTATATATAAAAGTAGAATTTTTATGAATTTAATATTTTATATAAATTTAATTAATTCTAGTAAGCATATATAAAAGTAGAATTTTTATAATTTTTATATTAATAATAAAATTAATATATTTTATATTCTATATATACTTTATTAATATTAGTAAGCATATATAAAAGTAGAATTTTTATAATTTTAATATTAATAAGTATAATATAGGTAATAGGGTTATAATAGTTAGCTACCGCCTTTCTAATTAGGCTTACTACAAGAATAGTTTAAAATATTAAAATACTACCCCTTTTAATAAGTGTACGCAAAACCATTATATATAGAGCTATAGTATAGAGTTATAGTATATAGAGCTTTATGTAGAACTTTGTATAGAACTTTATATAGAGGCTATATACAAAGCTTTATACAAAGCTCTGTGTACAGAGGCTCCGCATAAAGTTCTGTATAAAGTTCTACATAACGTTCTGCACGAAGTTCTGCACGAAGCTCTACATAAAGCTTTATATAAAGCTCTGCACGAAGCTCTGCATAAAGCTCTATATAAAGCTCTATATAAAGCTCTACATAAAGCTCTACGTATAAAGGCTCTGCACAAGGCTTTACGCAAAGCTCTACGTATGGAGGCTTTATATTAGGTCCCCGCTATATTCCTAATAGCCTCTATATATGCCTCTGCCAAGTAGACCCCCTATATAGCTACCTTATTTTTTTTACCTATACTTTCTTCCTTATATCCTCCCTACCTAGGAAGGTACTAGAACGACAGCTAGTAAAGGACTATTACTAGAACTAGACGACCCTTGCTAGATCTAGACGACTATCGCCGTCGCTAGACGACCGCTGCTAGAGCTAGACGATAACCGTTTAGATAACTAGCCAGTAAATACTACAAACAATTTAATTAATTAATTAAATTAAGGTAGTATAGATAGGTAGGTATAGATATATAGATATAAATATATAGGTATAGATATATAGATATAGATAAGTATACGTAGATAAGTAGGTAGGTAGGCAGGTAGGTAAATAGGTAAGTAAATAGGCAGGTAGGCAGGCAGGTAGGTAGGTAGGTAGGTAGGTAGGTAGGTAGGTAGGTAGGTAGGTAGGTAGGTAGATAGGTAGGTAGGTAGGTAGGTAGGTAGGTAGGTAGGTAGGTAGGTAGGTAGGTAGGTAAGTAGGTAGGTAAGTAGGCAGATAGGTTAGTAGATAGGTAGGTAGAAAAGAACCATCGCTATAGTATATTAAATTATCTAAAATAATATAATTTATTTTATACTAACCGCGTAAACTAAGTAAATATTATTAAATGCATGGGAAGAGCAACGCTTATTTATTGCTTAAAATAAACAAGATATATAAAATGCGCGAGGAGGGCATTATATATTAATTACGCATTAAGTACTATTTGCCTAGGTAGCTATAAATATATAATTAGCTGCACTTTCTATTAAATGCGGCAGTATAGCACCTAAGTCAATACTATACGCTACACGTTATAATGCGCGAAATGCGCATTTGGCCGCAATATGCTGCCAAATGCTGTAAAAATGCTGGTAAATTTTTTCCTGACGTACTTAGAGAGTACCATAATATAATTAATAAGTTTAAAAAACGGTTTATAAACTAACTACCCCCATACTAAGATAAGTATGATTTTAAAATAGAACTTAAGCCTAGTATAACACTAAGGTTTAGTCCGCTATATAGTATATTATAAAAAGAACCGCTTATAATACGATAATACCTTAACAAGCATCTAGAAAAAGGATTTATTCGCCTAAATTAATCTCTATTCACCTTATCTATACTATTTATTAAAAAGCTTTAAATATAATTATAATCCGAAACCGATATCCAATTCCCCTGCTTTAAGAAACGCTTAACTATTTAGTAAAAGTACGATATTTTACAAAGCTTAATATAATCGCTACTTTTAAAAAAATTTGTATTTATAAAGGAGATAAGAAATATATAGCTTTTCGTATATAATAGGGACTTTTTAAATACCTAGTAATGCTATTTAGTGTAAAGAACAGTCCCGGTATATTTTAGTAATATATTAATAATACGCTCTAAGAGTTCCTTAATATGTTTATAACTACGTATATTAATAATATCTTAATTTATTCGTCTTTACTTTCTAAGCACCAAAAATATATCTAAATAGTCCTTAAACGCCTGCGAGATGCGGGCTTATAATGCGATATTAAGAAATACAAATTTTACGCGACTAAAGTTATATATTTAGGCCTAATTATATCCTATAACGGAATTAAAATAAACCCTAAAAAAGTCGCTGTGATTATAAACTAGGAAAGTCTTATTAATATATAAGATATTTAAGGATTCCTAGGATTCGCAATTTCTATTATTAATTTATTAATTACTTCTTAGAAATTGTCTAGCCATTAATAAATCTAATAAAGAAGAGCGTGAAATTTAAATAGACCCCTAGATATAAATAAGCTTTTAATAACTTAAAACGCCATTTTATAACCACTCTAATTCTCGCCCACTTTAATCTTAACCTTAAATGTATTATTAAAACAGACTTGTCCAATTATACGTTAGAGGGAGTGTTATTACAATACAATAAGAACGGCGAGCTATATTTAGTGGCCTTTTTCTTTAAAAAACTTACTCTTGCTAAATTAAACTATAAGATATACGATAAGGAGCTACTTATAATTATTAGATGCTTTAAATAGCGGCGTCTAAAGCTTAAAGAATCGTTATTTCTAATACGTATATTAACGGACTATAAGAACCTACAGTACTTTATAACTATAAAGTAATTAATATAGCGCTAAATTTATAAGGGGGCTATAAGGCACGATTGTAGAAATAGTATAGATTGGTAAGAAAGACGAATCCTTAAGGAGGTAAGGCCTTAGGGATTATAGAGACTATATACTACGGGTATATGGCTTTAGCATATAACCAGCAACCATCTAAGGGGCGTCTAGGGGCTGTCTTAAGGGCAACCCAAGGTGTCCACAATAATATCCCTTATATTACCCCCCCCCCCTTCTTACGGTCGGCCCCTAATCGCTATTACCTTATAGTAGGGAGATTATAAGGGCTTGTCCCAGAAGGGGTTCGGAGAGATATTAAT
>Ga0307515_10005779_pt1 | contig 24980 bp, 17 predicted proteins | sample 17_EM_MG_FD_194513 | JGI IMG/M metagenome (GOLD analysis project Ga0307515, IMG submission 194513) | Populus trichocarpa ectomycorrhiza microbial communities from riparian zone in the Pacific Northwest, United States - 17_EM | ecosystem: Host-associated > Plants > Roots > Unclassified | place... | reverse complement strand
ACGAAGCTCTACTAAGGCTCTGCACAAGGCTCTGCTCAAAGCTTACCCCTAGTAGTAGTAGAGGCACTCCAGGCTAAGGGAGGATATTTCCAAGAAAGGACCCAACTATAGCGCCTACTAAGTATTGCAATAGCTTTGAATAGTAGATATCTATATATCTGTATAGTTTTATCTATATTAGCAGACTATTTAATAAGATACAATATGTGCTTAGGCTTTTAACAACGCGTTTTTTAACTTTAACAAAATTAATATTAGGACTAAGCAATAGCCGTATAATAAAATTCATACTATTTAGAAGCCCTAAGTCTTAAAAAAAAAGTGACTATAGGGTTTAATAATAACGCGTTGTGTGAATAAATAAATTAGATATCCGCAATCTCTGTTTTGCGGATTTTGCTTATGCTTTTAACAAAACTCGCCAAACCCTCTCATACGTGATTTTGCAATTCGGAAGACGGCGTAGGTTATTCCGATGCTAGCTAAAAAATCGCGTCTGAGCTCGCTGAGGTAAGTACCAGACGATCATTCAGAGGTTATGTAAGCAGCTTGTGATTGGATGATTGTCTGGTTACGAGGTAAACGGAAATCACGTCCGAGTTTGCTGAGCCTGCTGAGGCAACAGCGAACCTTCAAAAAACAGATCCACAAACCCGTCTTTATACTACGGCACTACCCCGACCGGCGAGCCCCCGGTCCTTAACCAACAAAAGATTTCGAATACATATCAAAAGAATTATTGAATCACGAAAGCTACACGGTTTTGGCTTCAAGAAGGTAAGTTGAATTTACTCTACCTCTAGCCTTGTCCGCGGCAAATCCTTTTCCTTAGCACTGGTGCTTTGCCCATAAGTCTCCGGCAGATATAGAATGTACCTTAGAGTTCTCCCGACATTGTTTCCTACATGTTTCGAAATGTGTTCGCTCAAGGATTTCACTGCAAAAAGATGATGCGACGTTCTATTCAGTGCATATAATCAATATAATCGCCCATAATTGGTGATTATGATTATACAAGGACTCTAATTCCGAGCCGCCCAGCCTCCAGGTACGCGTTATATACCGTATTGGCAAAGGCGACATATTATAAATGGTAGCTCTTGATGGTCATGAACGACATTAAAATTTTTAACTCGGCCCAAGCGCATTAGTTGTCCCCGACCCACGGTTTCCCTTTTCGTTAGAGCACTGCCGCCTAGTCGATTTAAATTCCATCTCCTGCATTTTTGCGTTCATACCACTCACCTCTTTTTTCCACCCAAATATTCAACATGGCAGCTCACCAATTTTCCAGTTCACAGCTTCGACCAGTGGCCGCGGCACACTATAAACAAAAAGACACAGCCATGATGTGTTCGACTGAAGAAATTGATGCAAGAATTGACACAAGACTTAGTTACCGTCAAGGATGGCCATCCCTACCTGCGCTTCCCTTATACACCACGGCCTTACCTTATCACTCCTTTCCGAACTACGAAATGCATCTTGAGAGAATTCGAAATATTCTAAACGCGCAGGGAGTCGTAATGCCTCAAGTTATGGTGGTACATAGAGTGCACTATCAGTCACAGCCGGACGAGAGCACGGCAACGCTCACAATTGTCTGCAAGCAAGGTTCAACACCATGGCTCCATGCTATCCGAGAGATCAGGAAGTACCTCGCCAACCAAAGCATCGACATTACCATCGAGTTCATTGACCAACGCGCATATCATAATCTGTCAACTTTCCCCATCATGCCAAATGATAGAGGTATCATCCGCCGTTGGCACAACACCGTCGAGTCTCAAGTCCTAAACATACTGCGCGCTTGCGGAAGACCATGGGCTTTCCTAAACGTCTGGCGGCGCGGCTTGGAAGATACTAGCGATCTTTGTAGCCCAACTGTTGTTATCTTCGCGCCGAACGCCACGCACCACGAATGGTGGGAGACTATCTTACCCCGTATCCGCAGCGTCTGTATGCCCATGTTCGATGTTGAACTCCTTGAAGGTGGTCGACTCACTTACGGCGACAAAGAGGATATGGAAAGTCCGGCAGAACGGCTTACGTTAGATGATTTCGGTCCAAAGATTGAGATGGGAACAAGCTGCGGGTCTTTAAGCTCGGAATCAAGTGGTACAATCGGCGGAATTGTTCGGCTATGGAAAGAGGGCCAGGATTTGGGGATGTTCGGTCTAACCAATCACCATGTTCTCCTCACGGACCAACTTAAGCAGGGTAAGTCATTCCTCCCAAAGAGCTCCTGAGATAAAATTGCGCAGACTTCTAAGCTAACGACTAATTGCCACATATAGCAACTGCAGGTTATAAACCACTCCCACCCACTCACAACCTTGTCCAGAATCGCAGTCTGACTGTCCAGGCGCCAAGCGACAGTGATACAAGCCTATGGGTTAAAGCAACCAGCGACTATATTCAGACTGTGCAAGCGATAATAGACGGCACTGATACGAAGATGGGTCTTGCAGCAAAGGTTGCGCTAGGTGACATGTCCAAACTGGATATGTTAAGGACGCGGCAGGCGGAGGTTGAAGGTCTGCAAAACCAGATATCTCTAGTCCAAAATGCCAACCGAAATGCTGGATTCGTTTCTGCCACTTCAGGGTATCGTACAGTGAGTCATGGAGACGAGACGGACTGGGCCATGGACTGGTCACTTATTAGGCTCGCCGACCATCGCACGATGGAAAATATCATCCGGATTCCGAACCCTAGACTTGCTAAAGGGTTCATTGACAATATGCAAGCGGATAAATGGAGCACTGTCGTGCTAGGTGCGCAAGTGCGGAAAAACGGTAGGTCAACGGGATGGACTAGAGGGACAGTAAACTCAATCAAGGCTATCATGGGCAACGTTGGAGCAGAGTACAATAAGGAGGTTAGAGTATATTCGATCGTCGGGGAAAATGGGTCACGATTCAATTTAGGTGGAGATTCGGGTTCAGTAGTGTTCGACGAGGAGGAGACCATGGAGAATCAGACAGGGACGTGGGTTGGCCTTCTAAATGCGGGAGATGGACTTGATCAGGGCTACATGGCGCCAATTAGCCTTGTGTTTGAGGATATCAAGAGGGTCACTGGTTGCGATACTGTGGAGCTGATATAGTTAGGATGGAGATAATCTCAGACCTGCGTCTGATTATACTCTACGAAATAGCGCCTTTCAATAAATAGATCTTCCTCAAAAAATCCCAAAAAAAGTGCTCCTTCTCGTTTACAAGAGCTCTATTACACTATGCAGAAAGGAACGTAAACAGATTTGCAAGCATATAATAAGAATAGGGCAAGATATTGTCACCCTGCGGGACACCGCCGAGATTATCGGCTACGCATCCAAGAAGCCAGTCACTATACGGGCCAGCCACCAAGGAAAATGCGAGTAGGCCACACCAAATCCAATCGTTTGTTTTCTTGCGCCAGGATTGACCGCTATGACCCCAGGGAACACAGAAGCGGATCGCGACGAAGAGAAATATTAGCACACCACCTGCAAAGTTAGTGAGAATTGATTAACATGCTACTATAATTCCAGCAATATCTTACCTAGGAAAGCCGTAATGATACGAACTCGTCGATCCGCCCAGGATATTCGGGCAAGGAATCCGAGTCCAGCAAACTGGATAACCATGCCCAGCAAATAGAACAAGAGAACAACAAAGATATCATCAAATTCTAAGGCGGCATTAGGAATACCGTCAGCGGTGATCAAAGCGGCGATACATAGAGTCAGAGTAAATATGATTCTCCAGACAGCCAACAAGACAAGCGGCCAGTGATGACGGCAGCGAACCGCACTGTAAATCGCAAGGGTGACACCACCGATCAAGCCAGCGAAAGCGAACCAGAAATCCAGATCAGAACACTTCAATCTTGTTAACCGCCAGGGGCATTTCCCTATCGATAGCCGGTAAAGCGTCCAGTAGATGAGGAGATGAAACACAAATCCGATACCCCCGTACGGTAGCGTGTAACATTGCATTTCCTCAACGAGGGTAGATTTGATGGAAGCATGGGTACTATTCGTAATAATGCCCATTTTGTCGGGCTGGGCTCACCCCCAGATAGGAAATGCGAATACGAGTTTAAGACCACTGGCTGACTCCAATGTCATACCGCGAATCCGGGTTGAAATTTTATCCAATAGTTACGATTGTCCTGTGTATCGCGTGGTGAATGACTCTCGAATTTATGGTGCGGTGAGCTGGATATCTTCAGCATTGGCAATGCCGCGGTCCGGTTGAAAGATTGGCCTCGTAAGGCTGACAGGGAAGGAAGATGAGCCCCCAGCTTCGATAATGCTGGAGACTGGAAAGGAGCCGTGTTCAATTGAGCGATGTATGAATCTTCAGTAGCCCTGAGAAAGAAAGCACTGAAGAAGTATTGGGAGAGAAACCTTGAAGGGTGCGTTAGAGTCATTGCACTGCCTCAATTCAAGGCAACCACAAGCCACCACATTGGCAATGAGACTTCAGGCATTTGCGGAGAATAGCATACAGCTCATTTTCTGGTAGGGTGTTTCACGCCTCACTTTAAAAGTAGAAGTTTTTAACGAATTGGCTCTCGCCGGAGAAGCTGAAGTGATTGTTGCGAGGCTAGGATGAGCGAAAACGAGCGCCCGGCAAGTGTAGCCTATCACGCCAAGAAATAAGGCAGCCGAATATCTACTTGCTTACCGTAAGCATCAATAATCAAAAAGAAAATACGTAAACCTCCGCGCCTCACCAATAAAAGTTAACTCCATAAAATCTTTTTGCTTGTCTAGTGGGCTCATTCGCTAGTCATTGTTCATCTTACGCACCGCCATCACTTCAGGGTACACATAGGAATTTAGCATTCTAAATTGTACGGCAGATAGCTGAGCCCATGAAAGCAGAGGTACTGATGAGGTGAAGTCACATCAGACTTCCGCGAAATGAGAGCAAGTACCCACAGCATGTGATTTCGACCTTTCCAAGGACGGAAAGTTCGTGTTTGGCCAACTTGCGAGTAACCGCGGCTTAGGTCGCTGAATTAAGCATATTATGGTTCTTCTGGATCTCACATCCTGTGTTACATTCATATAGCAAGCCATTGCCAATGTCTCGCCAAAAGCCCCGATAACTCAATACATGGGAAGCCTCATTCGTGTCTTAAGTAAATATGAGGCGCCGTTCATTCGCTTATTACTAATTAGCAGTTTCTTCAGGCTCTCAAGAATCCTGGACTAGCTTTGAAACTCTCCAGTTGACAATTTGAACTCATGGAACACTTTCTTCACTGGCTTCATACGGCCATACACTCAACCTACAGCTTTTACTAAACTCCCTTTTTACCCAAGGCCAAATTCCGTGATTTTGAAACTTCATTTCAGGAGCTGTCCGAAAAGTCTGGACAGTCCTTTGAGTCTTAATCTCCGAAAACCAGTTTCTGTGTAAGCCGCACGGCACCCTTTGTGGTAATTGCGCTCGCCAACGCATCTGTAAAGTTCCGCATCCAAAATCCAGAGTTCTGAAGTAGCTGTTTCAGGACAATTGCGCACTTCGTCAAGCTGCGACTCACCGAAAGCGTAGAAGAGAAGAAATCCGTCATCCTCACTGTCGCTAGCGGAAGGATTAAAGGGACGGGAATACGTTGCGTTGTTCCACTGCACAAATCGCGCCTCCTGCGCATACCGTCCCTCTGGCATTTTGAAATACTTCACCGGATCATCTGGATCTGAGCTCATCATGATCTCGTCCACGCTACGCCGATCAATGCACCCGGTTACGCTCCTAGGAGGGTTATCCTGGCCACCCTGGATCAATTTATGAACGTTCATCTTAACAAGAACATCAATCTTGACAGCACGACCAAGGGCAGCGCCAAAAGAGGACGCACTTGTACTGCATCCATAGACGTAACGCGCATAAGACATATCGCGGGATGGATTTACAGTGGAGAATTCGAAGGCGACCGCAGAGAGCGCATATTGCGCAGCTATTGTCGTTGCGGGAGACTCAAAGAGGAAACAGTAATAGTAGAGACGGCATTGATCTTCCACTTCAGATATTTGAAAGGCTTGGTGGTTAACTTGAGGCACGGCAAGAAGCGGGGAATGTTCTGAGCTAGGAAGCTTTTCCAAGTCAAGATCTGGAGGATCCAGCGTTGCCAACGTTTTTTGTTTTCAGTTTCGTCAGTCGTACTTAGCGAAGAACGAGACGGGCTCGCTCTTATCCTTCAAACTCTGCGAAGTCCTTGGAGGTGCTGGAATGTTGCCCGCACCAAATACCAGAGAATCTGACGTCAGCCGACAGGCGAGGAAGTTCACAGCAGTTGTATTTCCCTAGACATCTTCCGTGTCCCAGGTGTTTGCCGTGTAAAAGATGCAGCATGCCGAGGTCTCGAGCCAGCGAGCTTTACATGGGTCGCGGCGAGGGAAAGCTCCAAAGCAACACGGTTTCGAAGAATCGTAAGAAACAACAAGATTGTTCTTGATCAAGTTGAAAGGGTCAAGTGATAGCGGAAGATCCATAATAATAGTATAAGTCCTAGAAACGCCGAAGTCGTGCAATCTTGGCGCCAGAAATCCAGGGACTGGAGAGTTGAGAAGTTAAGAGGTTTGCACTAGAGAAGGAGCTGCATACGGGTGTTTGTCTCCTCTCTTTCTTTTACGTCCACAAGGGGCAATGGCGGGTATCTCAGAGATTGGGGTTCATGGTATGAACTGGGAATCATCCGATAAGACTACTCTACTCAAGTAATTCCGGACATTGTTGTCTTCACGTCGTATGACGCGATTGTAGCAGAGTTTTGGATCAAGCAATAGTCAGCCGACAGACTCCGGGCGGGCAATTGAAGGAGATGATTCAATTGAGATTATCGTCCGCGGATGGGAACACCAGAACAACCTGGCATGATGGGATTAAGTGGCATTGCCATCATGCCATCTTCTCCGTAGTTTGCAATGACGTTGGTTTACGTGAGGGATCCATGCAATCTGTAAAATGGTCAAAGCGGCATCTACCACACGCTAGCTGGGATAAGATCGTGCATTACTCACTTAGGCAGTGGCGCGCCACGGTTTCTTGACATCGCGTCGAACTGCCGTCATCATCCATCCCACCGAACAAGACCGAAAAATGCCAGCCACGCTGCTCAACACCATGATTCTGTTTATCCCGGTACCTCTTGTCCACTCGGACCTAGCGATCTTCGGCCCACCGCCCCCTATTTTTCTCTTTTGGAGCACCACGAACCGCAGCAGTTGAAACCGTGGTATGGGCTTATAGCGACTCCGCACTCTCTCCTTGCGCGCAATGGGTTTCGAGTATGCGCTTGTGTACGACTATTATTTGCGACCTGCTTAGTAGGGACTCTGCTAACTCTACACAGACATGTAAAATATACTATACCGCCCGGGATAATACTCTCCCTCATTTATAGACCACTATCGACGAAGCTCGACATCTACAAGATTGCATTCCTTATCACTGTAAGCATGTACCGAAGAGAGGAATGGCCTTGTACTAATACAGCCAGGTTGCTGTCGTATCAACTATACCATGGGACTCGTATTTAATCCGCAATCGAGTGTGGACTTACCCTCCCAACGTTGTTATTGGCCCCAAACTTTTCGATATCCCCGCCGAGGAGCTGTTCTTTTTTGTCATACAGACCTACAATACGTCGCTGCTCTACCTGCTATTCAGCAAACCTACGTTTCATCCAATATACATACGAACTGAGAGGCCGCCAGCTCACCCCCGGGGCCCCAGGAATGCTCAATGGCGGTTTTATAAGCTTCTTGGACAATTGTTACTGGCCATGATAATCAAGGCTGGCCTTGATATGGTAAGAGGAAGAGGACGAACTATGTACATGGGTCTAATAATGATATGGGCAGGGCCGTTCTTGATGCTTCTTTGGTATTACCGAATAAAATTAATCCTGTCCAGATATTTATTGACGTATCTGCAGGAGCCTTGCATATCAGTTCATCATTGGTCTTCCACTCTCTAACACCATAATTCCAATAATTCTCCCGACTCTGTACCTCTGCGTTGTGGATACATTTGCACTAAAAAGGGGCACATGGGTTATAGAGGGCGGCACGAAGATAGGCTTCCATTTGTGGGATGGCCTTGAGATAGAGTATGTTTATTGAACTTCCACAGCCCTTGGTTTTCTAACACTCTAAAGGGAAGCCTTATTCTTTTTGGTCACGAACACGTTAATAGTGTTTGGCTTGGTTGCCTTTGACAACGCTTGCGCCATTCTCCATGCCTTCCCAGATATGTTTCCTAATGTTCCGTCTTTGCCATCACCACTCATGCTCGTAAAAGCCCTGATCAATCCTGCCTCTAGATATGATGAAGAGCGGATTAATGGGTTGCAGGATGCGGTGGATAGGTTGAGACGGAAAAGCCGCAGCTTTTATCTAGCCAGTGCAGCATTTCAAGGCAGATTGCGGATTGATCTGCTTTTGCTGTAAGCTAAACGCACAGGACTTTTTACCTTTCGCTAAACCACACAGGTACTCATTTTGCCGCGTAGCAGATGACTTAATAGATAATGCTACATCTGCAGCGGAGGCGAGAATCTGGATTGAAAATTTTCGGTATTTTCTTGACATCTCGTACGAACCATCACAGGCGAAGATAGTGGCAAAGGAGTATGTCGAAGCTCAGTTTCCACCGGATGCGCAATCCGCGCTACTTCAACTACCAACTGAATATCTCTCTCCGGAACCGTTCAACTATTTGCTTAGAGGATTTGAAATGGACCTAGCTTTCTCCAAATTGCAGACAGGGGGATGTATCTCTCCTATCGAGGCAGAGTTCGATCTTGACCTATATGCGCGCCGTGTCGCTGGAACGGTTGCAGAGCTTTACTTGGAATTGGTATTCTACCACTACCGTAGTAGCATTTCAAATGAAGAGGAACAACTCTTCCTTCAAGCGGGTGGCCGCATGGGAGTGGCACTACAATATGTTAACATTGCTCGAGATATTAGCGTAGACGCAAAGATCGGTCGGGCATACTTACCTCTCACTTGGTTGCATGGAGAGGGCCTGACGCTAGAAGCTGTCATCAAAAACCCGCAGGGCACACGGATTGAAAAACTGCGCTCCCGCCTTCTTGACAGAGCTTTCGAAATATACGAAGAAGCTCGAGGGACCATCGAAGATTTGCCCGATGAAGTTCGAGGTGCAATGAGGGTGGCAGTAGAAAGCTATATGGAAATTGGGCGTGCACTCAGGCAGGAGGATTACGAGGTAAAGGCGGGGAGAGCCACTGTACCGAAGCTGAAGAGAGTTAGAGTTGCTTGGCAAGCTTTGAATAAGTGATATGTTGCGACTTAGCAAACAACTGCTTGATGTGAGCTATGCGTACTTAAACTAGTGTTTAAATAATTTACCCGCGCCAAGATGCCGTGTAGCTTCTAAGCAGCGTCAACAATTCTAGAACGATCAATCCGTTTAATCTAATATTATGAGCAGTATTAATACGAAACAAGATAATCATTCAGATCATTGACTCATTCTTACTAAATAGCGTATAGGGGTATATATCAAAAGAAAAGACGCTAAGTTTAGTATCTTGTTATCTTCATCGCTCTTAAATCTCACCTCTAGGTTTGATGATGGCGATTATCACAAGCAGCTATTTTTATCATGCTAAATCTAGAAACGTTTTGAAAGTAAATATTAATAATTTTCCTTAAAAGGTTTTTTTTCCCTTTTTTCAACGAATACAAGTCTCACCCTGTTTGTATCAACTTAATGATACAATTGAGTCATATCCCGGGGCACGAAATACGTATAGTATCGTATGCTCTTTGGGATGGTGGTGACTGTCGATTCTATTGAGGTAGACTACGTGGTCTATATACTGACGCACCTCCCCCCTGATTAGTTAGTGCTTTAGGGGTGCACCAGACGCGTAAGCGGGTGGTTAGTGCACCGAACGCGTAAACGCGTACTCGGCGTACCGAGCGCGTAAGCACGCGGTTGGTATGACAGGTGCTGTAATTATATACTGGCGGTACTTGGAAAATGAAACCACTTGTGTATAGCCTCCGTAATTGCCTTAATAGAACTATAAAACACATAAGAAAATACATAGGAAATCCCTCCTAAGGTGCCTTCTGGGTTGCCTTCCAAATGGTGCTCCAATCTGGCCGTAAGTCCTACTTATAGTCCGTAAAATAAACTGTACGGCCTTTTAACGGGCCGTAAATGTACCATACAGCCTTCCGACGGGCCGTAACTAAACCGTAAATACTCCGTTAGTCTCGCTCTACCCATTCTATAACCTTTAGGTTGAGCTTATTTATATTAATTAGGGTTTTAAGAGCTTAACACGGCTTTGCCTTAATCATAGCGTTTACTAGGTTATCTTCGCTGCTAATCTATTTAACCTCTATAATCTTACGTCATTTATAGGCCTAATGTAAGCACATTAGGTTAACTATAAGCCTCTTCTTTTATATTATGCCTAGTTTAACTAGGTAGTTATAGAGGGACTTTAAATCGGTATATAAAACTAGGGGTAGCTACTCTAATTATAGGATCTTCTAGATTGTTAATTTAATTACGGCTGCTATATTAAAGCTATAGGCTAGTGTATATAGTTTAGAAGCTAGTATACTACGGGTTACTTGCTTATATTTAATTGAAGACTAATACAGTATATTTGCGTCTTAATTACGGTCCGTAAGTACGATTATAAAGCCGATTTACAATAATAGGTCTCTATTATTAGTGAAGAAGGCGTCTATAAATACTATTACGTTAATAGAATTTAGGTCTAGCGGTATAAAAGTAAGTCCTTTTATTGTATTATTAATCTGCTATTAAATGCGCTTATTAAGCTACTTAATATTTTCTTCTTGCGAATCTACTACCTAGGCCGTAAAGGATAAGTTATAGGTAGATTTGGGTTAGCAGACTATAGTAATATAGGCGCCTCTTACACGCTATACAGCGTATTAGTCCTTTATATTTACGGTCTTATAGGTCTCTCCGTAGGAACTAGTAAGGTCTATAGGCTTTACTATAATAAGCTTTAGGTTTTAAGCTTAGCGTTTCTAGGTTAGCTAGATTAAGTTGCCCTTTTATATAATTAAGTCTCCGTTAAACTTAATTAGAGTCTACTTAGTTAACTACTTTTACGGCTTTACTAGGAACTTAGCCCTTTATAATTTAGTTTCTTTAGCGTCCACAAAAGTCCGGTCCGCTAAGAAGAGGGTATTATCTATTTAAAGTCCAATAATACTAAGGCCGTTTAATAGTGTGTATAGAAGGTAGGGGTTATAAGTTAACTATTCCGTTTTAAGTTTATAGATATAATGCTAGTAGTATATTTTAAACTAGTGGTTTCTAGCTTCTAGCACTCCGTAAAGGGGTTTTATAACCTATAAAATTATTTCTAGTTATAGGTTAAGCTTAAGGGGTAGTTATATAAAGATGTTTCTACTTAGGTAGGTATTAAACTACACGTAGGCTTATAAGATGTCCCGTAAATAAAGGGCTATAGGTTTAGTTTACTGTAGTCCAGGCGTAAGTATAAGTATAATCCGTTAACTAACTTATTAAATTATAGGCAATTATATAAGGACTAAACCCTTTCCCTAGTTGTTATAAGCTTATATAATAAGCCTTAACTTTTTAAAGGCTTTATTAGTACTAGGGTGTTTAATTTTATTAATAAAGCGCAAATTAAATATACGGACGCCTTACGGAACGTCTCTCTTCGTTATAACCGTAAAGACGCCCTTTTTAAGTAGTCCGTTAATCTCTTTGCGTTATAAGTCCGTAAAAGGGGTTTCCTGTATTAGAACTAATATATCTATAGGCGGAGATTGCCTTACGGATATACCTATGGAGGTTAGGTAATTTTCCGTTACGGGGTTCTTACGGGGGCGTCCTCGGCCACGCTTTACGGCAGGTTTAGTAGGTTTAGTGGGTTTCTAGGGGACCTCTAGGGTAGGTAAGGGTGCTTCTAGTTTATTTAATTCGGCGGGTATTTCTAGTTTACCTAATTTGGCGGGTGCTTTTGGTTCGTCTAGCTCAACATTATAGGTGTTTTTGGACCAAAAATAGGGTTTTACGGACGTGCTTCTAAAGCTTATCGGTCCGCTAGGGAGCTATATATAGCAGGTCTCATCTTCTACGGCTAGTAGACGGTAAGGTCCAGTCTAATTACCGCTTTTACGCCATATAAGGACTTTAGAATTAAGCGGAAGGTTATATACTAAGGTTATATTAGGTCCGTTACAGTAGTATAGGGCGTTATTAACAGTTTGTTTAGCCCGTAATTTAACTATTTCGGCTATTGCCTTCCGTATTATAGCTACTTAATCCATAACGGACGGGGTAAGAAAGTCCAGTTTGCTTATCCTTAGGTAGGCTCTATAGACTAAAAGGGTAGGTACTAGTCTATTAGGGCTAGTAGTATTATTAACGGCTTTTACGGCCATCTATAAAGCCAGTTCTTTTTAGATATTCTTATACTTGTCTATAATGATCTAGTAAGCTCTTTATAGAGCTAGGTAAGCTTACTTAATAAGCCTAATAGACTAGTACGCCTTAACTAGAACGGCTTTTGTTAAAATAGCCATAGCCGTAGCGTACTATTAGAATTCCTTACTAATGAAGTTCCTACCGGCGTTATAGGTAATATACTTAGGAGGTCTAAGGTATATATTAATCTAGTAGGTCTGTAAAATGTCCTAAGTATATTTTATGGATATATTTTGCAACTAACAGGCGGCTTAATAGCGGGTTGCCTTGTTAATTATATATAATACTAGACTGCCGTTAATATATATAATATTCACGTATACTAAGTGGTTAAAGTTAAGGTCCTCGTAAAGGGTGAACTTAAATCGGCCTAGGGAACGTCCGTATTTCTGGCAAAAAGAGCAGTATTTAGTTAGGTAGTCGATTGCCTTTTTATTAACGTTGTTATGTCTAGAGCGTTTAAGGACTCTATATAGCTTTTCGGCTAACAGGTAGCCGAAGTAGTAGTATAGGCGGTGGATTTTAGTACTAGTAAGGTAGCATAGGTTATAGTTAAAAGATTCCTAAATATAGGTCTATAAAGTCTCTCCCTATATAAGGAACGGGTGTCTAAATTGTTATATAATTAGTAGGGTAATATACTTACTTTTTAGGGCAGTTACGGGGCCAATTAAGGTGTCCGTAACGTTGTTATAGTAGACCTATAACCTATCTATATCCGTAAGGCAAAGTAGGAAAGGGGTATCTGCTTTTATTATATAGAAGTTAACTGGGCTAATTAGAGTCTTAACTTTAACTAATCTAATTAATGCGGTTAAGCCAATGCTAAATTAGACGTTTATAGCCCCAGTTTGCATAGTATTAATGTCCGTATTGTTATTTACGGTGGTCTTATATATAAGGTATTGTCCGTAACCTATAGTAGACTTTTTAGAGGCACCTATATTAATTATAATGCTATAGAATTCTTTAGGGGTATAGCGTTCTGTAATAATATATGCAAATAGGTCCTATTTGCGGTTTATAATATCTATAATAGGTCTAACGGGTATACTTACGGGCTAGTTTTTAGGTATAATTAAGTGTATAAAGGAGCGGTCGGCTAATACGGTTATAATATTAAAGGCTTAGCAGTCCGTAAAAGGTCTAAAAGTAGTTAGGAACGTTTCTAAGGTCTCCTGTTTTTATATATCTAAGTTAAAGTCGATTATAAGGGCTTCCATTAACTTATTAAGGGACTCCTCCGCTTCCTCTTCTTTATAGTCTAAGATAAACTAGTTAATCCGATTATTAAATCTCTTCTTAAACTTATTACGTTCTTTTTAGGTATGTCTTATAGACTAACATCCTTCCTTACCGTATATAAAGCACTTCTAACTAGTTTATTTATAGGGGTATACTTTTATACGGGAGTTATTACGGGGGTTATAAGTAGGACTTAGTCGGTACGGGTACTACTAGTAGTAGCGGCGGTCCGTAAAGTAGGCATCTGAGTTAGTTTATAGGTCTTATAGGTCTATAATAAAGGCTTAAATACTGCCTAGCGGGTTTAAGGCTTTATACGTTGCAATAAAGGACCGTAAATTATTAATAAGGCCAGCTATAGTGTCTGCGGGCTTATAATAGGCGTATTTATAGGGTTTTACTTCCTAGTAAGCTATAATAAGCTTATTATATAGAAAGTCGTCTGTTTAAAGCTTAATATTAAGGCCGTACTATAGGTGCCGGAGGTCTTTAATAAGAATTTACAGGCACTCTATAGTCGACTTTTTAGTATTTTTATTAATTACGGTCCGTAACTTAATCGCATTCTATTAGGTAAGGATATTACGCCTATATTCTAGCCCTTTAAAGTAGTTACATATAGCTTTATATAGCTTATTAAAGGAGACACCAAGGGGGTTACTCTTAAGGTTGGTGTAGTAGTGGTTAAGGGCTAGGCCACGCAGTATAGTAAAGTAGGCTTAGCTAAATTCCCGTTTAGGAATATTAGCCTTTTAATAGAGGTCCGTAAAGATGGTTAGTTTAAAGTTAAAGTTGTTGTTTTTACCGCTATACTTAGATTCGTCGGTGTAGAGCTTAGCTAGGTTGGCTAGTTCCTTACTATAGGTCTTTACTTAGGTAGTTTGCGGATCTATAACTTAAATAGGTTGCGGATCTATAGCTTAGGCAATAGGAGGGTTTTAGTCCGTATTTTAGTTTACGGGGGTATTACGGTCCGTAACTTAAGTACTAGGTATGCTTTAGCCCGTAAGATTAATTCCAAAATTGCTTAGGTTTATAGGACGAATTTAGTTAAGTAGGTTAGGTATAAGGCTAGCAATGCTATTAAGTTTGGGAGAAGTAGAGAGTTTATTAGTGGCTTTAACCTAATCTAGGATCTCCTCTTTAGTCTATTCCGTTTAGTCCTCCTTTTATATTATATTATATAAGGACCGTATAATAGTAACTTGTTTATCCTTTTTAACCTATACACCTTAGTAACATAAAAGGGTTCGTAGGTTACGGATAGCAGTAGGGTTATAAGCCTTAAAAATAGCTTCCGTAAAGTCCGTAAAGTCTTCCTTATATTACTCCTATAGGTCGTTATTTAGGAGCTTATAGTATCCGTATTTAAGGATTTTAAAATTAATATAGTCATTGACGCCGTCCGTAGACGTAAGGTCGACTCCCTAACTCTACTTCTTTTAACCTTTACTAATTTGCTTAGTTATATCTGCTATATTATATAGCGTAGTATATCTATATAAGCTGTAGTAGGTAGTAGTAGCTTATAGCGGGTGGAGGAGGTCTTATAACAGTCCGTAAAATTAATTAATGGGTCCGTAGTAGTTTATAGAAGGGTAGGGGGTTCTATAAAGGTCTATATTCGCGTTTATAAACTTCTAAAAAACCGTACTAAGACTTAAATAAGTATACAGAGTTAGTGATAGGTCCGTAATCCCCGACTTCTGACCTTCTAGCAGGTCGTACTAGGAGTCTAAACGGGTGGTCGCTGTCGTGTATCGCTCGGGGGAGGTATCGAGTGATTGCTGATCTGTACGCGCTTACTAATCAGTGTTTATATCAACTTAATGATACAATTAAGTCATATCCCGGGGCATGAAATACGTATAGTATCGTATGCTCTTTGGGATGGTGGTAACTGTTGATTCTATTAAGGTAGACTACGTGGTCTATATACTGACGCACCTCCCCCCTGATTAGTCAGTGCTTCAGGGGTGCACCAGACGCGTAAGCGGGTGGTTGGTGCACCGAACGCGTAAACGCGTACTCGGCGTACCGAGCGCGTAAGCACGCGGTTGGTACGACAGGTGCTGTAATTATACACACCCGTTTTTCCAAATATATTCAAGCCGAAAGTTCAGCCTTTGGGGCAGCCCCAGACAATTCATTTTGCCCGATCTCAATGGGTTCCGCAGAGGCGTTTAGGAAGTAGTGCTACCTTATATATTTAATTAAAAGTCACTTAATATATTATCCTTAGTAAACTAAGTAAACTAATTAGAATTAAGCTGAAAGAAGGTAGATAAGATTCTATTATTATTAGCAATAGTAGAAAGTAAAGAAAATATAGCATTAATTATAAAATATAAGGATATGAATTTTAAAGATACCATATATAATAATATATAGAATTAACTTTAATATTTAGTAACTTTAACTTTATATAAGGTTATTCTAAATTTAAAATATACGCGTATTAAGAGGCTTAAAAGTCATTTACCAAGCCTTTGGTCGTATTTCTACTACCTTAACTCCAAAAATATTTAATATTTAATATCTTTTAGTATTGAACATATCGTATTGATATTGAATATTAAATATTTCAATGAGCGTAATCAGTACTCAATACTGATAAAAACACTGGCGAACGTAAATACCAGATCAAGCCCCCAGCTCCGGCTATCACTAATGCTCCCACTCCGATACCAACTCCTAACCCGATTGCCAAGTTGTTCGACTTTGCTGCTGACGTTGATGTCGTCGTTGTCGCTGCCAATGCTCTAACCGTGGTGCTTGTGCCGGTCACTGTACTTGTGCTAGTCGCTGAAAGGCTCGAGGTAGATGTAGCGCTGGAGCTTGGACTTGAGCCTATGGGCGAAAGTTTTATACCCTCGCCATCATTGCAGCATGTGGAATCACTATAGTCACAGCAGAAACTTCCGTCAGCGCATTTTGTAAGGGTATCGCTACTGTTAGACGTCTCTATCATATTGGATTAGCCTAGAGTTCAGCCCGAACAAGATTCGACTGACATACGCATACAAATGGCTACGCAACCAGGAGATTTCCATGTTGGGTCAGAGCATGCGTCTCTGGAGTAGCTGTTGGATTGGTAGACACATAACCCTTCAGGTGAGCATACGTCGCCATTGGTTTTGTCACAGCACATGCCCCCGCTGTAGTTACAAGCCTCATAGTCTGTAGAGGCGGCTTCTCCTGACGGCCAGTAGCACGTCCCATTTGCGGTTCGGAGGAAGAGGAAATAAAGCCCAATAAGTAGAGCGGTGCGAATCAACATTTTTTTCTTCTGTTATGATGAAATGACAGAGATGCGGCCCTGCAGCATGAATAATAAACCCGGATCTCGGGAAAGAAATTATTTATGGTTTGAGTTAAGCCCCCCCTTCAATACAACATCACTGAGCCACCACTTGAGGATTCGGGTCCAAGTGCTGGTGGGAGGCCTAATCAATCATCGGGCATCGGTAAACAAATTGGAGATGCCGTGAAAGTGCAGCCTTACCGCCTATGCAGCGAGCTGTCAGCGCGCTGCATAAATATACGCTGACTGACCGTTATAACAATGTACGCTGACTGGCTGCTTACATCAGCAGCTCGCGGAAGAAACTCAGAGCACTGATCGTGAGATTATACGTAGGGAATTCATCTTACTGTGGTCCCTGAACGGGCACATATGATGGGCCAGCCTACAAGAACTAAGATCTGCGCATAGAGCTGTCCTGTTTGGCGTGTTGTGACCACTTCATGCTGTTAGGCTATCCGGGACAGCCCATCTCGCTTTGGTGAATGACCATGGCATAAATGCAATTTGGAAGATTGCCAAATCATTCATAAACTCAGATGTATGTCCCTGAGGATGTGTAATACTTTAATGTGGTAATACTGGTGGTCCACTGAGGTCGAGGCCTCTTTTTCCGGCTTGGCTGTGATTTCTTGACTTTACATCATTGGCTTTAGCTTTCCAAGCCACCAGCAAGATGTGGGAATCCATATTGAGGAAGGATCTGGAAGAGTCCCCTACACGCGTTGCCTGCTTACACAAGCAGACTCCATTTGTTCCTTTCTTAGTTTGTTTCCGTAGCAATCACTTATTAATTACTACACCATATAAGCCTATATCAAAGGCCTATATTCGCCATAGTTAGAACTTCAACCAATCATTTAGTTCATCACATATCAACGGGCGATTGGTACGATGGAGGGGCAGAAGACTGCAATAGTCGTTGGAGCTGGGGTCGGAGGAGTCGCAACCGCTGCGCGACTTGCAAAAGCTGGGTTGAAAATCGCGGTCGTCGAGAAGAACGGGTTTACGGGCGGTCGCTGCTCATTGATACATCAAGATGGCTTCGTACGTGACAAGAATCCTCAGCTAACATAAATCTCATATTTTCATTCATCAGCGCTTCGATCAAGGTCCTTCGCTCCTATTACTGCCACATCTCTTCGTGGAGGCTTTCAGGGATCTCGATACTTCCCTAGAGGCTGAAGGAGTCAGACTTTTGAAGTGCGACCCAAATTACCGCCTGTGGTTTGGCGATGGTGAATCTTTCAAGTTAAGCACAGACATTTCCAGTATGAAAAACGAGATCGAAAAATGGGAAGGTAAAGATGGCTTCGAGCGATACTTAGGCTACCTCCGAGAATCGCATCGGCATTACGAGCTTAGTGTCAAGCATGTCTTGCGCAAGAATTTTACGTCTCTACTTTCAATGGCACGCCCAAGCTTTCTGATGCATTTATTGGAGCTCCATCCCTTTGAGAGTATCTATTCCCGGGCCTCGAAGTATTTTTGGACGGAGAGGCTAAGGCGTGTTTTCACATTTGGAAGTATGTATATGGGGATGAGCCCATTTGATGCACCCGGGACATATAGTCTACTGCAGTATACTGAATTGGTAGAGGGTATCTGGTATCCTATTGGTGGTTTCCATAAAGTAATCTTCCCCAAGCGCTTTTCCAAATAACTTAGCTAACTAATGCTAGGTCGTAGAGGGTCTTGTAAAAATAGGGCAGCGGTTAGGCGTAGAATACCGCCTCTCAACCCCCATCAGCTCCGTATCCCTTTCCGCGAATGATCGCACCGTAAACGGCGTAGTGCTCTCTTCTGGAGAAATATTAACCGCAGACGTGGTGGTCTGCAATGCTGACCTCGTCTACGCATACAATAATCTCCTACCACCCTCCACCTCCGCTAAATCTCTCTCCCGTCGTCCCGCTTCCTGCAGCAGTATCTCTTTCTACTGGAGCCTCTCTCGTAGCATCCCTGAACTCACTGCACATAATATCTTTCTCGCCGATGAGTTCCGGGAAAGCTTCGATAGTATCTTCAAACAACACGTCATTCCCAAATCTCCTTCATTTTACGTTAATGTGCCCTCGCGCATTGACCCTACCGCTGCACCACACGGTAAAGATGCTGTCGTTGTCCTTGTTCCTGTTGGACACCTTATATCTTCCGATTCATCAAAACACAAAGGCACCGCTTCTTCTGGGTCCAACTCTGACGTCAAATCACCGCAAGACTGGACCACAATGATAGCCCTCGCTCGCCGCACTGTCATCTCCACCATCGCAGCGCGCACAGGCGTTGACCTCACTCCTCTCATTATCCATGAGTCTGTCAACACGCCGCAGACGTGGCAGTCGACATTCAACCTCGATAAAGGCGCCATCCTAGGCCTTAGTCATAGCTTCTTCAACGTCCTGAGCTTCCGGCCTAAGACGAAGCACCCGGAGATCAAGGGCTTATATTTTGTAGGTGCAAGCACGCATCCAGGAACTGGTGTGCCGATTTGTCTCGCTGGGAGTAAGATTGTTGCCGAGCAAATTCTAGAGGATTTGGGGATTGGTGTTCCGTGGAATCAAGGCGGATTAGACGGAGTAGGAGTAAAGGAAAGAGCGGAGATTGATCAAATGCACGTGCTTCCATTGCTAAGTTGGTTCCATGTTGGAATTTTAGCATTAGTTCTAAGTGGTTTGATTATTTGGATAGGGGGAGGGGGGAGCTGGGATTGGAGCTTATGGAATTTTGGAGGGAAGGATTGGTAGAGAGCAACCAGAAGAAGGATGTGTTTTACAGACTCATGCACGCTACAAGTTGTGAATTTAGGTCCATGAAGAACTTTTAGGTTTAAATATTTGCTAGCTAAATTTATATAGCTTCCATAACTCTATAGCAAGGGACGTGCTTGCTAGTTTCGAAATTCAGGTCTTGTGTTGCATCCTGAAAACATCTAACTTATTCACAATCCATATATCTCACAGGAAATCTCTAAAAAAAAAATTTCATTCGGAGATGCACACTGAGATCGAAAAATGACGACAACCGTTAGATGTTCTTAGCAACGTCTAAGTTTAATAGTCTTGGCTCCGTGCATGCATTGAAAACATCGGGCAATTTCTCCGACCCTCCCTCACGATTAACGTCAGGTGTTGTTAGGATTTGTTCCACGATAGGCACGCGTGATCGAGTTCTCAACCCTAGTTAGCGTGCACGACATAATCCTAGCCTTCGAAATCAGCACTAGTACCTTGGCCGAAACGACTGGACCGCGCTAAGAGCTTCCTGGGTATTCACCAGATGGATAGAGAGCAAATTATTAAGCTATGAAGGTCTGGATATGGATAATTCATGTGAGCTTGGGAAGGGGTAGATTTTGGTGAGCCAACGCATTCTAATAAGTGAGTGGAATTGCGAATCGCATTGAAGGTTTTTGCCCTGTATTTGCAGGTTTAGTAGCTACGTGTAGACATTAATGAGGCCTACAATTTTGGGCCGGACTTTTCCGCGGAATTTAAGGGTCTTGGCTGAGCTTGGGAGCTATAGAGAAAGTGGGTTGGTATGGCACTGTGATAGTGCTGGAAAGAGGAGTGCTGGAAGGCAAAACCACCCATGGGAATATTGTCGTTGAAGCAAGCTACGGCTGATTAGCCGACAGGAAGCTTGGGTGGTTTAGTGCGGGTAACCATTAATCCCTGTACCGAACGAAGCGATGGACTCTGACTTCACCTGCTCTCTTATGACGACGAAGCCGGCTACAAAGGAATCAAAGGGAGAAGATGCGTCATATGATAAGGCTAAGACGAGTGATGCTAGGTCTAGTCGAGATATGTCGCGGAGTCACTTTGGAACAATAGGCTTTGGGGAATTGGGATAACTTCGTTATATCTTGTGTGCTTTTGATTGATTTGCTATGGTGATGAGAATGTATGTATTCTCCGAGGGATTGGGAGCAAGATCCGCAGATACCCGGGCGGTCCTCTCTAGAGATCGTCTGAGTGCTTTCTGCAATGTGACATGACAACTTCCTTTGAAAGAGCTGTAACAGCGTAATAGCGGCCATTTTCGTCATAGTTGTGTACTAACACTCTTCCCAGCCTAGGAGATTCAAGTATTTGAGGCTGCTTGTCAGGCCTCTGCTGGTTAGCACCTGTAAATCCTAGTTATACGTCCTCTGCTCTTTCATACGAATGTTAGTTGCTGTACGAGAATTACACCCTAGTTCATTGTTTTCCTTTGGTTGAACAAGATGACTTTCGAGAAAGAGATAATGCTCTCAATGCCAATCGTAAGTTTCCGCTCACCACCGTGGTGGCCGCCATCACATATTTTAGCATGGGCTCTAGCTTAGGCTGGGCGCCCATTGCTGTGGAGTGGCACCGCAGTAACCCTCGTAGTAACCCTCGTGTTCGCGGAAATTATCGAGAGATCTTCTACGTACGATTTGTCGATTAGTTCATTACGACACCATTATTATTGCTGGACTTGTTTCTGACGGCTGACATGCCATGGCCCACGATTCTCTGGGTCATCCTTGTCGATTGGCTTATGATTGTCTGTAGTCTTGTTGGTCCTATGAAGGTACCATATCAAAAGTCTCGTTGATCAACCCGATGCAGGAATTTTGCTGCTTTGGGGACACCGTAATATTGACCCTGGCCGCCTTGGTTTGCGGATTCGCGATTTCGGTGAGAAACCGGCAGTTCATGGAGGATTTCAGGGAGAAAAGAAGGGGAGACTAAATCATTCTCATCCAACGGCACCAACGGTGCGGCTAGTGCTGCCACCGAGGGGGGAAGTCATGGGCAAACCTATGCTTCGCACACAGTTTAGAAGATAGGGCGATAGGGCACTTCCCTGTGACTGCACGGCCACTTAAAGCTTCGTATGACGGGAGCTTTTTTGGAAACCGGCCCTTATCCGTGAATTGAGTTGAAGTACTCTCTTTGACGGTAACAGATATAATGGCACCATTTGGATTTTAAGCAATTTGTAATAACGAGTTGCTGGTCTTTTGCTGATTTTCTTCCCATCCGGTTAGCTGACTTAGGACTATGCCTCAGAGGCTGGGGGACTTAATGACACTGTAAAACAGATTGAAGATATGAATGTACTGATTCAAGACAATCAAAAACTTCTGCCTCCTTAGCAGCCTTGAAGCCCTACCTAAATAGAATTCTTTGTCCTCTTAGAGTCGACCGCAAAATCGAAAGTTTAATCCCGGTTCCACCATAAGGAATTAGGCGTGCAACGCAAGGGAACCTATTAGGTACGAAGGAACGATTAATCTCTAGCTAGTCGAAAAATCTACGAAGTCTCTCCCAGAGGTCCATACAGAGGACGCTCGTCCGCCTGAAAGATGGAACGGGCAGTTTGTTGATCAAACCCTAGAGGAAGCGTGAGATAAATGTAATGTAGGAATTGATGTCTGATTAATGGTTTTTAACGAAGAATAAAAGGAAAAGTACTTCCAGAGAGCCCCTTGGATGACGAAAGGGATTTTTTTGGAGTCGCCAATCGGATTGGCCTAGATTTAATTGCGGAGAAAGTCCGTGCATTCTGCCAGTTTGACAGTCTGCCTTCGAGGCCGAATACAAGCTGCCTCACTCCCCCAATGCCTCCCGCCTCATCGACCCTCACAGTATCGCAGAAGACTTCGTCGCGCCAACTCCTTCAACATCGACCTACAACGTCGGACCCGTCCCGGCTAGCTCCAGAAGATGCCTTCTACGCTCATTCTCCCCCTCGGAGGGCCAGGCAACATAGTCCGCTTGGACTTGGAGCTTCAGATGGCTCTTCTGTGAGAGCGTTGACTGATCCGCGTAGGAAGAGGGATAAAGAGAGAGGGCGTAGCGGAAGCAGGAGGAAAAAGGGCCAATGGAAAAAGCTGCTATGGTTTAAGCAACCTTGTACGTTGTACGTTTCGCATTATCGCTAAGTTCCGGGCTGACAACTATTATAGATCCAGATAATTACACAGATGAAGAGACATTTCTCGACCATCTTCAGCGCAATCCTCGGCTTCAGCCATATGAGTTCTGGCCCCTTATGGCCGATTCGACTGTCATCGTCCAACATATTTGCTCTGTAATCATCTTCATTTGTTGCTTCGCGAGCATCGAGAGAGTCTCCCCTATTGCTGTTGTCAGTTGGGGAAGCTTAAGTACGGTGTTAGGTTGGGCGCTGTGGGATTTCTGGGTTGGCCAGGAAGAGGCCGAGGCGGCGAGGGCGCAAGCTCTCGCTGAATCTAATGAGGTTGGAGAAGACGGATCAAGCGCCAGCTCTACCAGTTCTTTGAAGGAGACTCAAGGGCTAGGGCTGCTTCTGCCAAATGTCAGCACAACGCCTCGACTGGGACATTCTCACAGTGCCAGCGCAACATCGATGAATTCAAATGCATCTACCAGCTCAATGACAGGCAATCCCTCCGGGGCGCCTACTTTCGCGACTTACACTTATCATCCACCGTATGGCGACCCAACTTCTTCATTTTCCCCACGGAATCAACAACGCCTGGCTACCGCCAAATCTGCCATTCTTATCTACTGCGCTCTGCTCGGACTAAGCCCCATCTTAAAATCCCTTACGAAGTCTACTACAACCGACTCGATCTGGGCAATGAGCTGCTGGCTGATGGGGATCAACGTATTCTTCTTCGACTATGGCGGAGGAACCGGAGCACAGTATGATCGCTGCATGCAAATAATCTGGTTATATTCTAAATTTACTAATATGTGAAGTAGATTCCCAGCCTCTCTATCAACAAACGCCGCGCTAATGGCCTCCACTGTGCTTGCTTCTCGACTACCTTCCACAACTCATGTCTTCTCTCTGACGCTCTTCTCCATAGAAGTCTTCGGTCTCTTTCCCGTATTCCGTCGTCATCTCCGAAACATTTCCTGGCGCGGCCATCTCACGCTCACGATCTTCCTCATCATGGGCGCTGCAGGTGGAGTGGGTGTGACGGTATCCGGGGGAGGCTGGAGAGCCTGGGTTGGCGGTATTGTTCTTGGCGGAATCCTGACCTTCCTGGCAATGGGGATCTGCAGCTGGTGGTTGATCGGGCTGCAGAAGTACAAGAATGAGATTCATGGGCCTTGGGATCCTGCAAGGCCTATCATACGAAGACGGTGGGATTGATGTTCCTGGGTTCTGGAAAAGCCAAATGCTCATGGTGTTGCTGGTACTCCTGCCAACTACAATGTCCGTCCTTTGGCCAAGGATCAGATGCCTTTGCCTTGGTTGATGTTTCGACCCAAAGCCGATTCGCCTTTTGGATATGCGTCTTCAGAACCACTTCGAGGCTGATGTTTCCATTGTGCCGCGCCCAGCGAATGAGTTTATCTTCATTCCCGGGAGATCCCACTGTTGGCCACATAATCTCGACCAAATCGTCGGATCCAACGTCGTCAGATCCAACGAAGTGTGCTGGCGACCAAGGGTCCCTCCTGGCCATCGCATCACCTTTGCTGGAACCGTTAATGACAACCCTCTCCAATGCATCCACGTTGATCAGCAACCGCCGCAGGATGTCCCAGAGGTGCCTCCTGGACACTCCAATCCGGGGCCAGGCTTCGAAATTCAGCCTCAGCGTTCTCAAGCCTGGCGCATCCACCTTCAAGGATCCTAGCTTCTTCGCCCATATGCCTTCGCTCCACGACAGATATTGAGCCCATTCGCGACTCACGCCTGGGTGGCGAGCATCCACGTCCCGTACGTCGACCTCGAGGTCTCGAATGATGCGGCTGTGTTCTGGAGATAGCAGGACCAGGAATCGATGCATGTGGGTTACACTGGTGAAACGGAAAGTGTTACGGGTGTATAGTGGGCGGATATCCGTTTCACGGAAGACGAGACGGCATGCTTGGAGGAGGGCAGTACCGAGCGGTGGGATACTGTGGTGCGGTGACTTGATTGTCGTATAGGCAGGACTGCCAGTTGCAGGATCAGTAATTGGGAGGTCGGTA
>Ga0307515_10005778_pt1 | contig 24984 bp, 17 predicted proteins | sample 17_EM_MG_FD_194513 | JGI IMG/M metagenome (GOLD analysis project Ga0307515, IMG submission 194513) | Populus trichocarpa ectomycorrhiza microbial communities from riparian zone in the Pacific Northwest, United States - 17_EM | ecosystem: Host-associated > Plants > Roots > Unclassified | place... | reverse complement strand
GAAAAAAACCTCAAAAAGAAAAAAGTTGAATAACAAAAGATATTTATTGATTGGAAATCAAAATTATTTTATTAAAAATGAATTTTTTCTAATTGTTTTCACTAATATAAATGGTTGTTTTTAAATTTCTTCCAAGTAAAAATAAAGGTCTTGTTTGGTTCCATAATTAATTATCATTTCTTTTATTATTTTCAACCTTATTTTCTATTTTAAAAATTTTACATTAAATAATATTTTTTCTTGATTTCTTATAAAAAAATCATTTTAGAATAAATAAAAAAATAGAGATGGAAAAAAACTATTTTAAGAAAATAAACACTATGATTTTGTAGGATTTAGACAAAAATACCTCAATGTAAAAGGAATTTGAAATTCCTTTCTTAAAATCTCTTTTTTAATTTAAAAATTTAACATCTGATCGTTTAAGATTTATATTTTTTCTATAATTAAATTACTGCTAAACCATTATACCAAAACATATTACTACAGAACTGCTAGGTAGTTAAGTTTGTCCGAAAATAAATACAGCATGTCTTGTCCTTTTTTTTTTCCCTATCTTTACTTTGTTTTAGAATAAAATATTAAAAAATTAGTTATAATTTAAAAATCATTTATTTAGAATATATGAAAGATGATTTTTATAAAAGTACTTTAAATATATATTAGTTTTTATTTTTAAAAATTATAAAAATATTTTTTTAAGATGAAGATATTTATTGTTTTTTCATTTATATTATTCGATGATGCTTGTGTATTTTTTTTAAGCAATTTATTTAGTGTTTTTTAAAAAATTCAATTTATATAAAAAAAATTAATTTAAATTATATATTCAATAGTAATTTTAATTTAAATGTTTTTAACATACTCATGGTAGCTAAACTTTTTTTTTTAAAAAATAGTTTTTACCTTAAAAAAGAAAAAGGAAAAGGAAAAATCACTCACTTTATTACATTAATTACTTTTTTTTACCAGTTCTTGTTTCTTTTGCTCGCTTGAGCTTCTTCAAGATTTTCTTCGATTTGTTGATCTAACACTTTGGTCTCTCTCTTGATCGATCTTTACTTTCAATGGACACTAAAGATCCTAGAGAGAGGAAGGTTTTAGAGAGAGAAAGAAAAAGCAAAAGAAAGCAAAGTGAGTGACTTTGACACTGAATTGTCTCGTTAAGTTTTGTAGTAAAGATTCAAACTTTAAAGAATTTTCAATCTTTTGAGTGTTAGAGGTTTTGGTGGGTCGGGTTTGATTTGCGTGGATTTGATATGGGTGGGTGTTTTCCTTGTTTTGGCTCATCAAACAAGGAGGGTAGTAGCGGTGGTGGTGTTGTTAAAGAGGTTAAAAAGAAGGATTCAGCTAAAGAAGGTTCAGTTGGTCAGTCTCAGCATGTTGGCAGAGTTAATTCAGGTAACAAAGTTCGAATTTTTTTTCTTTTTTGTGAATGATTTTTTGTTTGTTTTTTCAAAGATCAGTTGGTGGGTTTGTTGTGTTGAATTATGCTTTGTTTGGTTTTAATTCGAGGTTTTTGCTGATGGGTTGCTGGTAGAATTTGTTAATGTTTTGATCTGTTTCATTTACGGGTGGTTTGATTACTTGCAGGTTTTTATCTCAGTTTTGCAGTTTTTTATTGGATTGCTAGTGTGTTGGCTGTGCTGCTTAATTCTTGCTCTAATGGTGTAGTGTCAAGTGTTTATTTTGGAGATCTGATTATGTTTTTACGGAGTCTATTTGTGTTGTTTCTTATGTTATGTTTTGGTTTTTTATGATAATTGATCATTATTGGGATGAAATGGGATGGTATTGATTGCATTTCAAACTGAAAACTTCTAATGCCCTAGCAGATAGAGAATCAGAAACTGAAAACTTGTGAGGAGATCTGTGCTTCTAAGAAGAATTTAAAATGAGTAATGTTAGGCTTAAATTTTCGTCCTCTTCAAAATATGAGATTGCTTCCAGTTCTGTTGGACAAAGACAAGCTTCAGATTACTCAACTCGTAAGAGAAATCCAATGAACATCATGTTATTTGCACATCTAGCTTTATGGATGTTGTATTCTTTTTGCGGAAGGTCATTTAATTGTAAAGAGCTCAGAGTAACTTAAAGGGTATAGGGAAGGATAAAGATATGTTGTTCCATATTTCTTTTTGCTTATATATATATATATATATATATATATATATACTTTAAACTGCAGAATCATATTCCATAATTTAGCGTACTCAAAGTTCTGGTTATAACAACTCATATGCTCAAAGTTCTGGTTATCATAATTCGTATGCTCAAAGTTATGGTTATAATAATTCATCTGTCTGTTTTATGACATATTCATGCAGACAAATCAAAGTCCCGGAGTGGTTCTGATCAAAAGAAGGAACCATCAATTCCCAAAGATGGGCCAACAGCTAACATTGCAGCACAGACATTTACATTCCGAGAATTAGCCACTGCCACAAAGAACTTTAAACCAGAGTGCTTGTTAGGTGAGGGGGGTTTTGGGCGTGTTTACAAAGGTCGCTTGGAGAGCACTGGCCAGGTAAATTGTGCTTAGTTGAAATAGATGTACATATTGCCATGCAGTATACAATCCGTAATGTTTGTTTAAGATCACGAGCACTATCTGTTATACTTTGTGATTTTCTTATATTAAGCTTCTGAATTCTGTGGTCTTTTACCTGTTTAACCCTTTACTCTAAATTGTAATTTCAAAGAATGTTGTATTGATCTCCATCAATGATTTTTGGTTGGATGGAAATTCCATTTGCAGGCAGTTGCTGTCAAACAGCTTGACCGAAATGGCCTTCAAGGAAATAGAGAGTTTCTGGTGGAGGTTCTCATGCTCAGCCTCTTACACCATCCAAACCTTGTCAATTTGATTGGCTACTGTGCTGATGGGGACCAACGCCTCCTTGTTTATGAGTTTATGCCATTGGGATCTTTGGAGGACCATTTACATGGTTAGATTCTGTGCCTTATTTTGCATTAATACATTGCTGCTTGAATTTTCTGTTACAATGCATGGTAGAAAATAGGATCTCCTAAGGCAGACTACTTGTCTTCAATTCACAATCAAATCTCTCTTTTTTTCTGGACAGACAGCTATACCATCCATTCATGAGATCAGGGATGAATCACTTTTTCATTTACTACATACTGTTAGAAATAACCTCTTGTTTCTTTTCTCTTAAATATGTATCTTAAATATGTATTTCAGGACATGTGGATATCATTTGCTTTTATATGTTTGGTGATCTGCATGAGTTTTTCTTCCTAGGAGAGTGTGAGTGTTGACTAAGAACAGACAGAAAATGTATGAGGGTATCTTGCACTGGCCTTATCCTCTTGTTGAGATATTCTTTATTTTGAATAAAAAGCGTAGGAAAGTTTTACGAGTCATCAGATCTATTTATAGATCAGCATAAGGAAGGGAGGGAATAGACTGGCTAACTTGTTTCTTTTAAACATTTTCTGTCAATCTTTAGGTGGAATTTTTTAGAGAAAAACACTATTCTATATTTGTGGAATGGAATTGGCAACCAGCTTAAAATGATGACATAAGCAAAAGCATCATTGTCATTGATGTGAGGATATTGAGACCAATGATTAAAGTTATGGCATTTAGGATAATCTAGGAATGATTTAATAGTGCTGTGAAAAAAAGTTGTAAAAAGAGAATGGGATTGGAAAGATGGTGATGCATATTTGCTGTTGTAGCAGTAGCTGCAGTTGTTTGAATTTGATGTCATAAACACTAGCAGAATGATATTTGATAAAAATAGTCTTATATGGGATGGTATTTATAAATGTCACCATCACTGCCATTATTATTTTAAGTGCTAGTGGTGGTACGACATGTATGTTCGATATTGCTAGTAGAAGTTGTAGTTGAATCTGGCATGCTAGTGGTATTTGGAAATTGCTTGAAGTTTGCAATTGATACTTGGCACTTTGCTTCAACTCATAAGTACTCCTGCTGGTCTAGGAAAAAATAGATGGCAATTTCAGGTGTTTGTGTTGTTTTTAATTTTTTGTTGTAGTTGATCAAGTGTCAACAATGAAGACATGCATGCGCATATGTTGATAGGAGATGCTAGATGATTGGTAGTATATCAGATCTGTTGTTAAGGCAGTCTGTTAGAAGAATGCAAAGCAAAATAATGATGCATGGGTTTTAGCTTGGTAGTTCATGTCAAATGTGATGAATCAAAAGTATTAGTAGATTATTGCATATACAACTAGACTTGTTGGGAAACTTTTGTCAATATTGCTAATACTATGTGCAAGATCATCTAAGTTGAGTCTGCTTCAGAGGACTACCATACAAAACTTTGGCTAGAAGATTTGGTTGTTAAATCTCTGTTTAATCTTCTGATTAACATGCAATCAACCCTCTGTGTTGAGCTGCTTTTTCTTTTTTTTTTATCATGCATTTTTTTATTACCTTTAAATGATGGTATAATTGCATGTGCACATTTATCTTCTTCAGAGATTTGCCTGAAATGATACGACACCAATCCAATCCAGTTAAGCCTTTGTAATTTGTTTTAGCTGTCTTTTCTGTTGCAATCCGTTAAATAGTTGCTTATGAGTACCATTCTCCATATTTTTGTGTTAAGAGCTCAATTTGATTCCTCAACTTAGACTAGCTTAATATCTTTTACTATGAAGCGAAAGGATCTTCTATTTGTATGTGGACTAATCTGCAGCATCTAGTTTCCCATGGACAGAAGTGCTTAGCCTGGAAGTGGTTGTTTCATGTGTTTTTGTTCATCCTTTTCTTTTGGAAAGGAGAGTGGCACACTACTAGTCTAGCAATAACTTAGTCAACTGAGAGATGAATGAGATCCTTGAATCTGGGGCAAAGAATTCACTTATTTTATTGGGTACAGACATTGTGGCTATCAAAGAAACTCCTGCTGAAATGTGGACACTGAGATGAACTGTGGTAGTAACAAATTATTTGTATTCTGGTCAAAGGTAGCACCTGTTGAAGTCGAGGAAAATTTAACTGTGATGGTCCTACCATGTCAGTAAGACCTTGGAGTGCAGTGCAATTAGATTTGATTCAAAGTAAGGCAGGACCACAAGAAAAGCCTGACAAAACCTGGGTAGTAAACAGCTTTTGAACCAAATTTACCAGAACCTTCAAAGTCTCTTGAAATTCCAAAACTATGATTCTAGAAATTTTACTAGATATCCTTTTGAGTTTCTGAACCAGCTTTTTTCTGCAACATTGAGACCCATGATTGACAATATCTGTTAATTCTTGGAGCTAGAGCCTGTAAAATAAATGCTGTTAACAAGCTTTCCTTTTGTGGTGCCAACATTTCTTCAGAACTTTGAACATCAATTATTCTTGATTTAGAATTGCTCTAAAACTGGCATGATGCATTTCAGTGACTGATGTTGACCCCTTTAATTGCTTATACACATGTTTCAACTAATATCTTCTCTGCAACCCACTGTTTTTAGCATATTTAATGTTGTTTTCAGATCTCCCCCCGGACAAGGAGCCTTTGGACTGGAACACGAGGATGAAGATTGCAGCTGGTGCAGCTAAGGGATTGGAATACTTGCATGATAAAGCAAACCCTCCTGTCATATACCGCGACTTAAAATCATCCAACATCCTTCTTGATGAGGGTTTCCACCCCAAGTTGTCAGATTTTGGACTAGCAAAGCTAGGTCCTGTTGGTGACAAGACTCATGTCTCAACACGTGTGATGGGGACATATGGTTATTGTGCGCCAGAATATGCCATGACTGGCCAGCTTACTCTAAAGTCTGATGTCTATAGTTTTGGGGTTGTCTTTCTTGAACTTATCACAGGGCGCAAGGCAATTGATAATACTCGGGCTCCTGGAGAACATAATCTTGTTGCATGGGTAAGTGTTTCTTCCCTTCATATCAATGCATCATGGAATTTTATGTCCTTTTTATTTTGTATTATTGAATCAACATGAAAAGAAATTTCTGCTCTCATATTGTTTATTGGGACCTGGGGCTTTTAGGCACGACCTCTTTTCAAAGACCGTAGGAAATTCCCAAAAATGGCTGACCCGCTGCTACAAGGTTGTTATCCAATGCGAGGATTGTATCAAGCTCTTGCAGTTGCAGCTATGTGTTTACAAGAGCAAGCTGCTACAAGGCCTCTAATAGGCGATGTTGTGACTGCTCTCACATATTTAGCTTCCCAAACATATGACCCAAATGCCGCCAGTCAAAGTAACAGAGTTGGGCCATCTACTCCTAGGAACAGAGATGAGCGGAGGGGAATGGCAGATGGGCTGGATAGCCCAGATGAGCATGGACTTGGTGGGCGACGTGACTCCCCTTCCACATATAAAAATTCACCTGATTATAGAAAACGGGATCGTGTTAGGGAATTCAGCACTGGTGCAGAGTTAGGAAGGAGTGAAGCCGGCAGTGGATCTGGCAGAAAATGGGGTTTGGATGATTCAGAGCGACAGGATTCTCAGAAAGATAGTCTTGTGACTACCAGCAGAGCAAGGGAAACTCCAAGAAATCGTGATTTAGATAGAGAACGAGCAGTTGCAGCGGCAAAAGTATGGGGTGAAAATTGGAGAGAGAAAAAGCGGGCGAATGCAATGGGTAGTTTCGATGGTACAAATGAGTGATCCCACAAGTGCAATTGTTATTTGGTTTTGGTCTTTTAGGCAACATGTGTTGTATGCTTCTGAGGGTCATCATGAAAAAAGAGAAGTTGCACATACATCATCCTTCATTGTCTTGGTTTCAATTTCCCATCAGGGAATAAGACTTCATGTATCAACTTTGACTGTTGTTTGTCCTGTATCATTCTTGTAGTTGAGTATGGAAATGAATTCTTCAATTATATGGTTGAAGGAGAGAGAGACAGTTAAAGAAGAGTTCAGGGGAAAGGGTAGTGTTTGATTCCATGTGATTTACGGGTAGCCCCCCTTGCAGAATGATGTGGACAACATGTTAATCTATGTATTTAGGCTTTTCTGAAGTTCATATATTACAGGGAAATCTGGGAAGATTAGCTAATTTTTTTCCCCATGTATTTGTGTTTAACGTGGGGTGGTTTAGTGGGTTTGGTGTGGATGTCTCATTGGCATCACAGCTTGTACTCGATAGTCTTGTGTATGGATTTCTTTGAGTCGAGTCATGTCTCGGCTTATACAGAAAGTTTTCATGGTATTGTCCTCATGTATAATCACATCAACTCTGTAACAATGACCCTGCCCTCTCCTCTCTCTCGCTCTGCTTCTACTTGCATGTTGACAGATAGAATTGTAGGATGTTTCAGGCGCGAGAATGACTTACAAATGTTTTTATTTTTTTCGAAGCCAATCCTTCGTGTGAGTCACTTGCGCGCATCCTATAGATGAATTGTGGAGATGGTCATTTCCTTAACCTCGTGAGGATGTATTGTTTATTCTAACCTCATCTAAAAGCGCAGCTGGCTACACTCTGTGTGTGTCTGTGTGTGTGTGTATCTTTCTATCCTGAGGAAGAACCAAAACTCGAAAGAGAATTTTCAGAACAGGTTTTAATCGGGGAGTGGCAATCCTGGCCAATTGAAGTTGTTCTCTGTAATGAAGCTTCTTGTTCCTGTCCTGTTTTAAAACCGTTTTTCAACTTGGAAATCTAGTCTTCCAAGCCGAAATGGAGATACTGGAAACCAAGTTCGATAGAGACTTTTAAAGGGAGTCGCCTCCATTATGGAAGACTAATTCCTGTATGTATAAGGATTAAAAGGTTGCTATCTTTCTTTATAAAACAAAAGCCTCAACAAAGCGAGCTTTCTTCTCCATTCTTTTGTTACCATGGTAAACCATCATACTAAGATGGCTCTTTAGGCATTCCCAGAACCTCTAGTGTTATTAAAGCATATACAGTTTGAGCTGGACGATTGACGAGGTTTGTTGAAAACCCCCACGAAGATCGTGGTCTTCTTAAGGTTGGAGGATAGATTATGTCTTAATTTTTAAATTTTTTGAAAAACGCTTAAAATAGAATGTTGGGCTAGATAACAGGAACATTTACAAAATAGATTCTCTATTCGATGGAGAAAGGTAGTTTTAGAATAAGGTTGTGCTATATATGTTACAAAGCTTAAGGAAGAACATACAGTTAGTTTTTTCTTAATGAAAGAGAACGTTGTAAAGGGATGTCTATCTTAGAGCTCAAGGCTATTTATATAGCCTTAAAGCCCATGCGGATGTTTTCATGCAAGGTTAGAGTTGTCTAGTGCCGTCAATAATTTTAGATGAATTGGAGACAAAGGTCCAAAGTGACAATAGGTCACCACAAAAGAGATCAAATAACATGTTATAATTTAATGTGTATATTTTATTCTCATAGTAGATTGTGATTTAACAAAAAAATAATACATCCGAGAGTGATGATTGGTTTTGAAACGTATTCACTCGATCCGTGGTTAAACTTGCACTCATCAACATGTCTTTTGTCTAAGGTTATTGTTTTGTTAGACTTTATGGGCATTCTAAATCTAATTTGATTGTTGGTGTTGTAGACTTGTTGAGCCATCAAGGCTTTTAAACTCTCAAATCAATTATCCTAGTTTCAATTAAGCATTAGGTCACATTATATATTTGATCTAAATATATACAACTTTTATTTGGATCTTGGATACCCAAGCAAGCTTTATGACCTTTCATGGCTTTGGACTTGTGTCTCCAAGCCTTATCTCGAATTATAGGACATGGACTGTAATACCCTACACTTTCATATACGTTTAAAGTTACTTTCCTACGATTTGGTACTAAAAAAAATATACAGGTTTTTTTTTATACAGTTCTCATATAATAATCTACCGAAATTTCCACCAAAATTTTGGTAGAGTTTCCCTATACCGGGAAATCTCAAGTTATCGACGTATAACCTGTTTACACTTCAAAATCCCATATCTCATAACTCACTCACGACCCAATCATCCTGGGTCTCCATCCCACAAACATCATCATCATCATCATCACAACCACAATATTTATATCATACATTGAACAACAAATATTATTTTGTCCGCATCATAAACAAATATAAATTACATAATCATGAAGTGGAAATATAACAGTAACCAAAATGAGGAAGACTAGATATTTAATAATAAATATGATATTTAATGCTACTTATATTATAATCCTCCAAACAAGAGTCTAAGTTATACTAATTACAAACAGTAACATTATGCAATACTGCAAAAGTTTACATTATAATTACATGCCAAAAGAGGAAGCCTATACATGCACAAAAGTCTCCTTAACATTTACAGGTCACACGGACGGAGAAACGAGCCTACCGGATATGTGAAGTTCCTGCAGTTAATGAGAAAATAATACAATAAAATCTATTATATTAAAATAGACATGAATATTTCGATAAAAATATTATTTCTATGATAATAAATTTAGCGTAGTTCATCAATCTCTCTTTTTATTTTATTTTTGTTAGATTTTCATGATTCGTTAGGCAACATAGGCACTTTAATACTTCCATCTTTCAATATGGCGTTCCATTCTTAGACGCCTATCTCTTATCAAGATTCCTTAGTAACCTTTAGCAACCAAATTAAATTCCATAATTCCGGCATTTCATCTTCGAAAGCCAATTTCATTTATGATTCAATAATCATTTCCAGCAATTTAACCGATTGCTATGCATCTGGTGTTCCATTCTCGGAAGCCAATTTCATTTCTTGATTTAACGATCAGCTCTAGTAATTTAATCGATTGCTATCCATTCGGCGTTCCATTCTCGGAAGCCAATTTCATTTCGTGATTTAATGATCACCTCTAGCAATTTAATCGATTGCTATACATCCAGTGTTCCATTCTCAGAAGCCAATTTCATTTCATGATTTTAACAATCACCATCAACGACTTTATTGGTTGCTATAAATCTGGCATTCCATTCTTGGAAGCCAGTCTCATTTTGTGATTCAAAAATCACTTCATTCTAATATTAAATCCATTTCAAAAGTTTCATCTTTATGACAATTAATACAACAACTCAAATAAATTCATTATCGGATTTACATGGCTTAAAAAGAGACATTTAAGGAATAATGTCACCCACCTGGAGTATGATGTGATGTTCCGGTGTGGGTACGCTGGACTGCCTCGGGGACCTCTCCTGCACCATAACGAGATTAAAGTTTGTTAATCAGAAACTCTGGATCGGACCGCAAATCTTACTTGACATATTCTTTCATCGAAAAATTTAAAATATATTAGTTCATTCCTGTGTTTCTCATTCAAAATCCCATAACCATTTCTTTTGAAATATTCATGGTTAAAGATTCCTCCCAAATGGTTGTCATTCATTTATCAATATGCTTTTACGACTAAACATTGTTTTGCGTTCCAATTAAAACTTAACTTGTTTAATTGGGAATATGGTGCAAATTCTATTTTCTCACACATTAACATATCCTTTTTAGATTATTAAGGAAAGGGAGGTTAGATTACCCATTAACACATCTAATTTTGCTCATTCTCTACACTCTCATAATCCTGTCTTTTAGGTAACAGCCTGACCCTTCTATGAATTTTTTATGCATAATTGAAGTTTTAAAGGTTCAACTTATGCAAAGTTTGCTTCAAATGAGAATTAATATCCTTAGTACTAATTCCATGAAGAGGTATACTCAAAATTCCATTCCTGTCTTTTTCTAATTTCAGCTTCAATTTAGTCATTACAAGCTGTCACACAAAATATAGCAGGACCTATCTTCTGGTTTTTTATTCGTAACTTGAGTTTTAGGAACTTGAATCAGGTAAGGCCAATTTCTAATGAAAGTTAACACCCATATGCACAACTTTAAGGAAGAAACTTATCCAAAATTTCATGCTCTACTGATCCGAAATTCACTCAAAAGTCAGGCAATAATTTCAGTTTTGGAATGCGACCCCTCATTAGTATTTCGCCCACATTTAGAGTTCCATAACTCCAAATGAACCAAATCTTGTTGCAATGGAAAGTTAACATACCTGTGCTTAATCACGTAAAGAAAAATATCTCAAATTCTTTTGGTTTCTATTCTCAAATTCAGCTGCAGCTTGGACGTCAGAGTTGTCCAGCTGCAGTTCAATGTCTCCCTTCATCAATAATTAATTAAGCAAAGAAAGTCTTCCTCCACTCTTTTCTTCCATTTGGCTGAACCCAAAGGCCTCTCTCCCATCCTAATATTTTCTTCAATCTTGAATAATAATGTTATTTTATTAAACAACTAATCTTCTAAGTGCAGAATTTATAAGTTTTTCCTCTTTCCCCAAATTTTTTCTTAAGAACCCTAAAAGACAAAATCTGAAAATTAAGGGTTTTACTTACAATTTCAGTTAGGAAGTGTTTAGAATACTTTAGTTTATGCTCTTTGGCCTCCAAAATCCTTCTTCACGTCCCCTTCTTCTTTTCTTTCCTTCTATTCCCGTTTTCTTTTATCTCTTCAATCAATATCCTTTTTCTTCTCTTGATAACACCTTAATTACTCCTTGCATGTTTCCACTCTCATCTCTCTTTGTTTTTCACACTTTAGGGAGGGTAAATGGTGGCATGCAAGGCTGGTTGGTTTTCTAAAATGAGGGAAAAATATAGGGAAAAATGTTCTTCCCTTCCAACCGTTGGCCTCCCTTAAGAGAGGGAGGCTTCTCACTCTTTTTTTTTAGGTCCTTTAATTTCTTAAATTCATGTTATAATATCCCTCTTCATTCATTTTTTTTTTCAATTTAGCCCTTGGTTAATTTTTTACTCTTTATTTTTTAAAAAAAATATTTTGACCGGGGTTTTACATGGACCATATGGTTAAGGGTGTAAACCCCAGGTCCAACCATCCCCCTTAGTCTTTGTAGTGTCACTTGTATAAATACTTTACTCATTAAGGTATGACATCCTAATTTTGCATACAAGGGTGACATATGTTCCCCCATACACTCATTTATCACATTTATATGCAATCAGGATGGTTCTCGTATGTATTTTCACATACTTGCCCAATATCATTTTAATAATTTTGTCATTTAATTTCCCTAAACTTGTCATTATAACAAAACATGTGTTGGAAGCCCAAGAGTTGGCATGTGAATGAAAGTTAAAGTTAAGGATTTGAGACTTTTGAAATTCTAACCACTCACCATCCGTCGACAACATCTCTTATTGCTAGTACACATGTTGAGGGATAATTAGGCTTAATTGTATAATCATCAAAATATTTTTGATATGTCCGACCACGTTGGCAGGCTTATATATAAGGCTAAAAGTTATCTTGCTTTTTCATTTTCACAATTTCTATTCACTTTCTCGAGCTCTCTTTAAACTAATTATGACGAGGCCAAACCATCATAAACCACCACTAACACAAACTCAAATCCACCTAAGAAAAAGCAACTGTAATGGAGATTTGGGCTATTTTTATGCCTATAAATTAGCATTTCAAGAGGGTTCATAGTGTTCTTGTGGGTTGCTCTCATTTGTTCATTCAAAATTCATTTATCAAAATTTTGTAAGGTCAAAATTCTTTTCATCATTTGAGAATTTTTTTTAAGTAGAAGAGACATAAGTAGGATAGCATTCGGGTCCAGGATTACCGTGGGAGGAGAAGTCTACAAGGAGTTAGTTATAGAGGTTATAGAACTTTGAGAGGGGGCTAGAGGATCTTTATTGAGACTAAGAGATCACAAGATGTGATAATATAGTCTTGAGACAAACTAGAGGACACATACCTAAGTGAGGTGTCCCTAGCTTAGATAGTTAAATGTCATGCTTGATTATGAAGATGATACTTATTAAAAAAAAAACTTTCAAATAGAGAAAATTAATGTCTAGTTTGTTGGGGTCCATATAGAAGGTAAGAGATTATATCTCCACTTTACATGTTTAAATAAGGGTATAAAAAATAAAAAGTTATGAAAGAGTAACTAAAACACTAAATTTTAAAACCACGATTGGGTTCCAAGTAAAATGAAGGATTCTAAACAGCTTAAAAAAACAATTTTTTTCTCAAAATTAAAAGATATTTATTCTATCATTGGTCATATAATAATTAGTTACGTTTTTATAATTCAAGGAGACTATGATGCTCGTGAAATACCATTCAAGATTGTATTTGATAGTAACCTTGTCATTGTTCCTTTTACAAAAATCAATTTTTATTTCTGAAATTGATACACATATATACATAAAAGAAATAAAGGGATTGAGAGAGGTTTTCCTCTTTGAATTTTGGTTCCAAAGAAGCCAAACCAAATCAAAAACTCAAAATGAGAGGCAAATACACTTTTTTTTCCCTCGGAAAATTATCTTAGAACTCCTGTGTTTTTTTAGTAAAGTAGCTATTATAATTTAATTGTTCTGTGGGATAATTATAAAAGAAAAAATTATCCCTAGAATCTTATAGTATTGGAAAATTACATTTTGCATCTTGAATTTTATACGCATGCTAACATTTAACATCATTGTCTAAAAACAATTTTAAAAAATTATCTGATTTTTTACAGATTTGCTATTATTTTTCATTTAACGACTAAATTACCCTTACATTAAATATTATAATTTTTCCATCAAATTAAAAAAAAAAAAAAAACACAAAGTAGATACCACCCTCATCCTTTTCTCATCATTGGGATTTGGTCATCCAAACCCAACAATTGAATAATGAAATTATCAATCCGGTGGAGATGAGATATGTAACATCTCATTTAAGTCAAGCATCTTCGAAGTTGTTCTTCTTTTTCCATGAATTATTTTCATACAAATCCCACATATTCTTATGAAATAGATGTAGTAATAAAAAGATTTATATACTCAACAATTTCTTCAATTTGAAGAGAACAAATATGATAAGGTCCCTTGTAGAAAACTTTCAACTCAAATTCCACTCAAACATAGAATCCGTACGTCCCTCCTATATTTTTCTTTCCTTTTAAAATCCACTCTTCCCAAATACTTTGATTGAGATTATTGGGCTAACGTTTCTAGTATTCCAATAACCAAAGAACAAGATAAGATATGTTTAAATGTATATTTTGAGTATATTTAAAAACAAAAATGGTAAAGTAAATTTTAAATAATTATACCTTGATTTTTAGAATGGATAGTATATTTAAATTGAGACTATCAAGAATAAAAGGTTAGACATTTATTTAGGGACGGAGGAATTACATAATTTGTTGGGTAGGGCCTTGCTCCTTTTATTTATTTATTTTATTTATTTATTTATATTTAGGGACGGAGGAGTTACATATTTTCACTTTCTTTTTTCGAATTCGGGCAACCTTGCTTCCTTTATTTATTTATTTATACTTTATGAAGGTAATAATTAAAAATATCGTGTAATATTTATTTCTACCACAAATTTATATATTTATAAATGTCTAAATTTCATTCTAATCTCATTATCAATGTTGAGATTGGATGCTCAGAAGGCAACTCGCTTGATGTATCCTTTTAAAAAACTTCTAAAGTAATTATGTAGAAAAATAGATTAGAAAATAATTGTATTGGTTAATTGATAGTTGTTACTTTACACAAATATTATATTATAAGAATAAATATAAACAAGATAATTTGATTTTCTTTGATATCTTCTAATTAGGATCTTCAATTAATATTGACTCCTATATATTCTCTAATATAATAAAAATAAATTAAGTTTCAAATATATAGCACGTATAAAAACATTAAGAAATTTATTTTTATCTTTAAGTTTTGGACCCGTTCTTCACTGGAAATTGATTGCAGGGTTCTTGAGTGGATTATCTCAGATATCAAAGGAAAGACTGGCGAAATCCTGCTCACTGCTAGGCTTTGCGGCAACTGTTCTAACTTTGAGTAATCTTAAACACGTCTTCTTTGAACTCACCTACACGCTGCTGAAGGTGCTGTAGGATCCCAGAACGTTTGGGAACTTGGGTTAGCAGTAAGAACAGGGCATTCACGAAGACTGCTCTCTGTTCTATCCATCTCTCATGAACAAGAAAAGACACCGCTGTAGGTTTTTACAAGCGTGTCCTGATAAGTGCATAAACCCTTTGCAGCTTCAAAACTCAGATCAACACATCAAACATCTCTCTCTTGCAGCAGATCCATCTATGGTTAGGGAAATCTAAACTGTTCACCCAATAAATCCATTGAACTTACTGCAATAAATATAATAATAGTTCAAAAGTAGACTCTTACATTTTATACATCTCGAAATCTAATGTTGGCCCTCTCCGCAAGCAAGACCATGGGATCACTGATTAACAGCGACAAGGGGTACTCACCATGATACTACTACTAGAATAATATAGTTGAGATTTGTACCCCCTCACAAAATCCTATAATATATACTCAGGATTACTTCTTCCTTTTTCCCTGCAAACAAAAGAGAAAAAATACACAAATACACAAATCAGCTACAGCTAACCTTTCCATCCATTCAGCAGCACCTCTCACAAAAAACAAAGGAAAATAAAAAGGAGTTGAATGTGGATTGAAACTTACTGTGGTTAGGTAATCATCCATCGACAACTGCTTCCGCTTCTTTTGGGAAGGAGGGCTCTCGGTCTGTCTTCCCATTGAACGCTTCGACAGGGTCATGCTCTGCTGTGTATGATGGCAATAAAAAAGTTTGTCAGCATAAATGATTAAACATAATCCAACCACGTCAATCATGCAATCCAACATGATGAGTTTCAAAAACAAGACAATAAATGATAGCTCATGTGTGCAAGTGTGCGGCAATGATGGGTAAAACTGGGCTAATGAGGATCATAAATAGAACCTTGGCAAGCTTCTTTTCTTTACGAGCCTGTCTCTCCCTCTCATCATGTTCTTGGTTTTCCTTCTCCACCAACCGAATTAAGGTATCACATCTCCTTGCAAGTTCTTGAGTTGTCCGAGACTTTACAAACCAATCAAAACGAAACAAAGGTGATGTACGGAAAGCCACTTTCAGCTCATCCCAGTTCCCATATCCAAGCTTGTGAACCATGCACATCTATGAATTGCAAAAACAGCCATTTAAATCATAAGATGTTCAACATTCAAGAAAATGAATAAGCTATTTGTATGGCATTACAGTAAATGATTAAAAAAAATGCACCATGAAACGATCACATTCTTCATTGTACAATTTCCCTTTGTTCTGACCATACTGGATCTTCAATTCAAGCCAAGGATTCTTGTAACGATCCAATTTCTTCCCAATTGCTTTCATGATCTCATCTTTACGAGAAATTCTGGCCTCCCCTCTTTCAATGTTCTTAATGATCCTATCATAATCTGTACGTATGCCACAATTAGAGAGAAAAATGAAAGATGATGAAATTTTTTAAAGGTCAAATAAACAATAAAATTCAAGTTATCCAACATAATAAACCTGACCAAAACCAGACCCATCTGCAACCAGTAACAATCAAGCATAGTTCCAACAACTTTTTTTGTACATAAGTGACCAGGACCAGACAACCAGTGCAAGTAGACAAAAAATGAGACTTTCATAGAATAGGTTACAACAAACCAAATGAGCGGTTTCCAGACATTTTATTTGCTTCCAGTTCTGTTACCAAGGGCCCTTGCACCCAACAATACATATGCCATATGACCCCACTCTAACAGGTATGAAGTTCAATCCAGGTGAACTTCATCCACAGCCACTAAATCAACATCATTCCACCAAAAATGAGATCACTTACCATTTAACTCTTTGTATCGCTCTTTGAAAACTTTAGCGTATCTTTCAACTTCCTCTTCTGTTTTCCCTTCCAGTTCAGTAGCAATACTTTTTAAGTCATTTCGACCATATTTTTCACAAGCCCTAATAAAGGTATTGAAGTCTCTTCTACTCCATGAGGAAAATCCCTGAAATTACACTGATGAAATGTAAGTAAGGAGACCCATTATTATCTAATTAACATTTAAACATTCCATTCACCTCTTCCAAAAGCCGTTCTTTTTCTTCCAGTTCCTCAGCAGTCAATGGATCTCTCGTCTCTAAATATCCAATAATCAGTAAATAGTTAGTGAAATGATGTAGAAGACAACATGAGGACAAAACAGGGAGCGCAACTGAGATAAAGTACCTTCAGGTTCATCCACATCAATTGTATCTTTCAGTTGATTCTTTTGATGTGCTTGCTGAAATTTTGTAACAACCAACCAAATAAGTAAGAAGCACTAGTACCTCAAAAAGCACAACTAAGCAATAAGGGCAGAGATTAAAACTTGTATTATCTCAATGACAGCACCCACCATGAGGTAGCGTACTTCTTTTTCATACAACTCACTAAGCCTCTGTGTGTTGAAAAACTGGAAATCATGCCTGAAAACAGCAGACAAGAACATTCAAGCACAGCATCTCAGAATTCCAATACATTCCAATGAGAAATCAGCAAGTTCCAGAAGCAATTACAATTGAGGCATGCGAGGAATTCGAGGTTCCTTTGGTTTTGCCGGACCACCTTGACGCATTGTTTGCTTGAAGTATTCAGATTCTGAGTAACTGGTAGAAGGAAAGATTACAAAAAAAGAAAACACTTGTCATACAATGTTGAACCAATATACTCAAAAAGATTATGGAAGAATGCAAAGGGAAGCATTACTTGCGCTTCCGCTCCCTCTTTGGAGGTTCGATCCAGTTCTCACTGACAATTTTCTCAAAGTCGAACTTGTTTTCATCCTTCATCAATAAGAAACAAAATACAAGCACTGAGATCATAGGGTGATGAAAACAAGCCTTGAAGTTAAACTGGTAAAATTGAGATCAAACAGAATATCCTCAAATGCATAAGAAAAATGGAAGAAGTGCACCTACCTTATCATCATCAAAATCATATAATTCAGCATCTGCCAAAAACCAGATAAAATATCAGCACTATTACGTGTAAACTAACATTCCAATCACTAGGCAGATAAATACACAAACTGCCAAAAAAATTCAATATGTGGATTCACATACTGTCATCCATTTTAAATTTGATTGCATCTTCAGTGAATTTCTTCATCTTGGCATCGAGCTCAGCTGTTGCCTCTTCTCCCTTAGCAATGATTCTGTCAATGTCCTCATCTGTAATCGTACTATCCTTTGAGCTGAAAACCATCTCAGCCCCAAACCTCACCATTTGAAGCAGCTCATCTTTATTAACAGCTGTATGAAAGAGAAAGGTGTCAAAATGTTGCACACACAAATACAGATAAGTGCTCAAAATGCAAATGCAACTTACTTTTCTGCTCTGCTAATCTTCCTTGTTGGATCACTAAAGCATCAAGTGCAAGCTTCTTATAAGCCCTCTCAATCACTTTTTCCTCAATCGTATACTGTTTCACAATCAACCATAATGAGAGAAAAAACCAACACAGATTAGCTTCTACCTTAGCACATCAAAGATCAAATGCAGACCTCTGTGCAAAATCGGAACACTTGGACTTCTTTCTTTTGACCAATCCTATGAGCACGGTCCTGAGCTTGCAAATCAACTTGTGGGTTCCTACAATAAGAACCCCCAGCATCAACAACCCAGACAAGACGAGGAAAAAAAGGGCAGATGCAGCTAAGAGAGACAGCAAGAGCCTCACCAGTCACTGTCATACAGAATGACAACATCTGCAGTAGCAAGATTGATACCCAGACCTCCAGCTCTTGTTGACAACAAGAAGCAAAATTTCTCACTTCCTGGCCTGTTAAAGGCATCGATGGAAGCATCACGATCTTCTCCGCCAGTATTCCCATCAATCCGACAATACTGATGCCCACTAAAAATTAAATAGTCTTCGAGAATGTCAAGCAACCTCGTCATCTGCATTAAAGGCAAAACCAATTGCAAGATCAGTGATTAAGCAATTGAACTGTAACATAACCAAAAGGTTACAGAGGGACATTTCAAATGCTAGTGTACACAGAATAACAATCTTAGCTATCCAGCCAACCATAGCTATCAACAACTCACCTGTGAAAAAATTAAGACCCTGGAATCCCTCTCTTTTAGCTTAGGAAGTAACTTATCCAACAAAACCATCTTACCTGGAAAAGGAAGAATGCAAAAGACTGATTTCTGCTACAAAATTATGAACACAAACCCAAAAAACATTGTATCCACCCGAAGGCGAAGTTTACCAGCATTGGTAACAAGATGCTCTCCTGTAGTGTAAGGTGGACCAGGCTCAGCACCCTGGAAAAGATATGGATGATTACAGCATTTGCGAAGCTGCATTGCTATGTTCAAAAGACGCTTCCGTTCTCCACCAGCATTAACAACTTCAAGATCCTTCTGCAGTAAGGCCCTGTAGTACTGTTTCTGCATCTGGGACATTCCAACCTTCAGTATGGTTTCCTTCTTGGGAGGCAAACCTTTCTCAACATCTGATTTCAATCTTCGGAGAAGAAATGGCCGAAGGACCTTAGAAATGCAGAATCCATGGAATCAAAATATCAGATGACACCTCATTGTGGCAAAATAATTAGAATCCGAATATTTTTACAAAAACAATTGAGAACTTTTCAGGCTCAACGCTAAGAAGGCAATGTGCTTACCTTGTGCAGTTGTTGAACAACTTCCTGCTGGTCATTTTCAGCAGAAATTTGAAACCATTCATCAAAAGTTTCAGCTGAGCTAAAAATCTCTGGCAGAAGAAAGTTGAGAAGAGCCCAGAGTTCATGAAGATTGTTCTTCACATCAAAAATACAAGAAATATTATATTTTTATAACAGCAACTATACAGAATATTATATTTTTACAGCCAAAAGATAACACAAACAAACACAGTAAACTTCAGTGCAGCCCCATGCCACCCAAAAACAATTTATCAAACTCAATGAAGTTAAAGAAATCTACGGTAAGCATCACAGCCAACCTCTTTCAGCATCAAATGTACAGATATTACATATACAGATCAGTTTTTCTACAAGTACCCATGCATCCCAACTTGGTAACTTTTCATGTCATTAAAGATTCAAGCATATACCTGAAGTGGAGTACCAGTAATGAGGAGGCGGTAATTGGTGTTATAAAGCCTCATTGTTTTTGAAAGGAGAGAATTTTCATTCTTAATCCGATGAGCTTCATCAATGATAATATACCGCCAACTGAAGCGACGCAAGATAGACTTCTCTTTGATGGCCATTTCAAAACTCGTAACACAGACATCAAATTTCCCAGCAACCAGTAACTCCTCACGTATATGTTTCTGAGAAAAAATTCAGCGTGAAAAAACGCATACAGTAAAGAATTATCCATCAATGCGTGCATTGAGATTATTTTTTTTCTAAAAAGAAAATCATGCAGCAAAAAAATATCACTAAACCATACTTAATGCAACTTACTCTTTCATCAGGATTGCCAAGAAACTTGATAGCACGTAAAACTGGACAAAAACGACGAATTTCATTCATCCAGTTACCAAGTGTAGATTTTGGAGCAACTACCATATGAGGACCAGTGATTCCTCTAAATTCATGCAGGTAGCCCAATAAAGAGATTGTTTGTAAGGTTTTGCCAAGACCCTGGATTGCAAAATGAAGATGTGTTTAGTAGCACATAAATCACCTGAAACTCAAGAGGAAAAAAACCAAAGCACTTTTAAAATAAAATAATGCCAAGACCATTTCTTGTTTTGCGCGTACCATTTCATCTGCAAGGATTCCATTTATACCATTCTCATACAGCCTTATAAGCCAGTTCAATCCAGCAAGTTGGTAATCCCTCATCTTTCCCTGAATACCTGCAGAAAAAAAAAATGAATCTTAGCCTCCAAAATCAGGCCACCCCAAAACAATCACATCAAATGTAAATATTTCAGTGTAATGAGGATATGTGACAAGCCAGGCAAACATCAATAACGATGCATGCTATTCTTCAACTAGCATTAATTTGTGTACATGTAAAGCTAAGGATGATCAGTAGGTTTATAGGATCAAATCTCTGGTTAGCTTTGACAAAAATGGAATAGGTAAGAAATATCAATGAGCCTGCTAAAAAAAGATGACAGTAGAAAAACAGTATAAACAAATAAATATAAGTGAATCCATAAATGCACTGATTCATGATACATCAAGCGTAAGCGTGTGTGTATGCAAACAGCAAAGAGAAAGTATTTGGATCCAAACTAATAGCAAAGAAATTTACAATTCTACACTTAATCTAACAGTCAGTCAGGGAGATGCATGTGCGTGCATGCATGCATCAGAAGAGTACATATATAAGGACATTACAAGATGGTTGTGCCACCAGCCGTGTGTTTCCTGATAAACCATCCTCTTCCTCCTTCAGGTATTCTTCATCTTCCTCCTCTTCAGTTACTTTTGAGGCATGTCGACCCCTAGATTAAATTATGAAACCAAAGTAAATTGCAGTTAGATGCACTGAACATGACCAGTACTTTTAGCCTTACCAACAAGCACACATAGTGAATTCAGAGTATAGAAGTGGTTCAGTCAAATCAAGCTCCTACATGAGTTGCACGAAAAATTGAATTAAGCATGAAATGCACATTAAACCAACTTTGCTGAGCTTGATAAGAATACAATTAATAAAATCCTGTATCTTAGTAATCTAGCAAGACAATGAATGAAGATCATTGTCTGCTACATATTGATGCATGCCCTTCACCTCACATCCCAGCCTTTTATTAACTATGAAGGCAAGAAAATGTGTATGCAGCCCATCCTGTGCTACTTAGTCTGACATAAAAAAACCTAGCTTACTATGATTTTCAAAAAGCCCTCACAATAAAAGTTTCTGAAAAAAATCATCAGTCTTATTAAGAAATAACTAATTGGGTCATGCACAGTTGATACTTGATACTCAAAAATGGAAAAGTTTCCAACAAGCAATTAACAACATAAACTTATTTACTAGAGGAATTGTCAGCAAAAGTATAATCAAGCAATTACAGTATTCAATTTCTTTAGAAAGGGATCTTCAAACAAATAACAGTCAAACCTTCCCTTAGCCCTCTTCTGGGATGCTGATTGATCATGTTTAGCAAAGTGAGCAAACAACTCAGTTTGCTGCAGTAAATATTTCAAGCGTCCCTTCCCCTTGTTATTCTGCAATTAAACTAACTTCAGTAAACTTGCCCAACATCTTTTTCATATTCTACAAGCAACACATTGCAGAAGCCATTCTTGAAAATCAAACATACTATATCAGCATCTATAGCAGCATTTTGTTGATCCAATATCTCCTGAATCTTATGTTTCTTCAATTTTTGCATTTCTTTGAGTCTCTCCTTTTCACGCTTGCTAATTTCATTGCTGGTTCCTTCCTACAGTTCAAATTATGCACACAAAAATATCAAAAAATATGCAAAAAAATCAAAGGTCAGCAAACTCAGTACAAATACACGTCACATTGAAAACATACACCAAAACACCCGCAGAGGAATTCAAAAGGCAAACCAACACGGTTCACAATAATTTCAGAACAGTCAAAGCCCAAAAGGCCATCGTCAAATCAAGGAAACCCTACAAAAAAAGGCCTGGCCAAAACAATGCATGTGAGTCTACGTAACTAAACTAAGCTTTTTTATGAACATTTAAGCATCCACCAGAACAAAAACCATAACTACCAGTTCCCCTACTTCACTTTCTTTCCTTCAGCTTCCACCGAGACCCATCAAACAGTACATTATCACAGCAAAAATGCAGAATCACTCCTTCGTTCAGCACGGCAACACATTACGTCGCTAATTTCTCAGTACCTCCTCCTTTCGAAGCCTAATTTAACAAATTTTCAAGTCTCGTCTCTATTCAGTCTACAAATTTCTCAGTATCAAAACAATGTTAAACCAACAAAGCTCCTTAAAAACACCAAAACCCTAACTAGATCCAAACACACAACAAACTATCAACAATTTAGAATGGCAAGACCGTAAATTACTTCATCAGCCTCCTCGCCTTCATCACCTTCAGCATCTCCATCGGCCTCATCGTCATCGGAATCAACTGAGCGAGCCACCTCCTCGATCTCCTCCTCGTCTTCCTCTTCGTTGATCTGCTCGTTGAGTGGCTCTTCCTCCGATGACATCGCCTCATCCGACGACGTTCGTTTCTTCGAGGGTTTCGCCATGTGAAATATGTTCTTCTCTTTCTCTTAGATTGGGGGTTTCTAAATTTTTAGAGAGAGGGAAGTGCGTGTCGTGGATTTTTGGAAGCGAATTTTGAAAGCAGCAAAAAGAAGGGGTCGAGGGCAGGTTCGGTAATTTATTTATGTGGGCTTTTTATTTTTTATTTATATTAGGAGTTTTGAGGTTGGTGATTTCCCGCCTTTATTGGGGAATCGTGATTTCCCTCCTGCGTGGAGGCTGGTTAGCCCATGGTGGCTCAACAGTTAGGTTTGTGGGCTCGTACCTATTGTGCCCAAACACAGTTTTATCCCGTTTAGTAAAAAAAAAAAAAAAAACAGAGAAAGAGGTTTTGCACGTCACTAATTACTAAACTATATTTTTAAAAAAAATTAATTTTTTTATTATTTTAAATTATTTTAATATGTTAATATCAAAAATAAATTTAAAAAAAAATATATTATTTTAATTCATTTAGTATACTCATCATAGTTTTTACTATTCTAGTTTGAATGAATTTTGGTATATATTATTCATTAATTAAATACTTTTCGAATCTATAATGGATATAAAACACAAACTTATGGCACCACAAAAGACATACGGAGCCAATAATGACGCATGATGGGAGTTGGGTTACGTGGGGGGAGCATTTGGGGGTTGGTTGCATTGGAAAAGGGTTTGAAGTTGTTATGGCTTATGTTAAGTTATTCTATCTATTTATTTTTGTTTTTTAAAAGTATTTTTTTAAAAAAATAAATTTATTTTTTATTTTAAATTAATATTTTTTTGATATTTTTAAATATTTTAATATGTTGATGTCAAAAATAATTTTTTTAAAATAAACAAAAATTATTTTGTTTGTATTTTCATTAATCTCTTGTTTATACTTTTCATTTCTTTTACTTTACTTAGTTAATGTATATCATTATTATGTTTTTATTTTATTTATTTATGTTTCTCTTCTTCATTATGTTTAGCTAAGTTTATTTTGTCAAGGTGAAAAGGTTATACTAATGGTGTAAGAATAAGTATAGTATAAACTCAACATGAACTTTAATGTTTTGATATTAACATATTTTGTATTTGTTATCTTATTTACTCTTACTATCTTGCTTGTTAAATGGTTAATCTAGATTTGTATTGTACAACCCTTAGTACAACAAATACTTGACACTTTTATAGCCTATTATATGGTATAACCGACATCTGTGTTATGAAATGAACTTAATTTGTTGTTAACATAAGTTATAATCATGAATACATGACAACATTTACAAGTATTGGCATTACTCAAATAAGATAATTAATATGATCTGTTAATAATTTATAATTCGATTGAAACCTCCTTTTATGTGGTTTCCAGTTGAGTAATAAAAAGAGTTTATATTATACTTATTTGAAATACAATTAGTGGATCCTCTAACCTTGACATTTGTGTTATCCTTGTTTAATCCTTACATCAATATCACATCTCAAAAGTTCTCTTTAACGCCTTTTCATTTATTATTTATAATTTTATATAGTTGACCTCCCTGTGGTTTGATCCCGGTCTTGCCGGATTATTTATTACTTCGACACTCTTGCACTTGGGATAAGACATCAATCTTTTGATAGTGTCATTGCCAGCAATGAAAGAAAAGAAAAAGGAGGGAGTGTGCAGCTGGCCAAGAGAAGAAAATATGAAAAGAGGGAGAGATATCGAGACTAGCGCATTTTAATGTGTGAGCCTCCTGAGAGGTATGTTATTGGAAAAGAAAAGGATTTTGGTTTAATCATAAAATTATGATTAAAGTTCAGGAGTCGCCACCTAATATTATGGTTCCTAGGAAACCTATGGTCTACGAGAGTTTGAGTAAGGGACTGGTTGTGCAAGGCAAAGACGCATCACCTCCAGTGCACCCTACCTAAGGTAAGCTGCATTATTGTTTAATTGTTTAACTATGT
>Ga0307515_10005777_pt1 | contig 24990 bp, 29 predicted proteins | sample 17_EM_MG_FD_194513 | JGI IMG/M metagenome (GOLD analysis project Ga0307515, IMG submission 194513) | Populus trichocarpa ectomycorrhiza microbial communities from riparian zone in the Pacific Northwest, United States - 17_EM | ecosystem: Host-associated > Plants > Roots > Unclassified | place... | reverse complement strand
CCGCACCCCCTCCCTGCACTCCCCGCGCCCGCCGCGGACCTCCCCGGACACAGGCCCCGCTAGCAGCAGCAGCAGCATCACCGCCAGCAGCAGCACCACTATGCCTCCGCCCCCGCCCCCACCCCGTCGCGGCTCCGGGAAAACGAGCTTCGATATGCAGCGCCCGCTCCCCGCCTCCACATCCCCGACGTCGAGCCGCAGGGCTAGTGGCGAGCATAAGCGGCGCAGCCTCGACAATGGGGCGCGCAGGCCTAGCGGGGCTAGTGAGAGCTCGCTGCGGTATGAGTATGGAGGCGGTGGAGGAGCTGCGGTGGAGGAGGTAGGGGAGGGGGCTGAGACGCCGCTGGAGGAGCGGTCGAATCCCGCGGCGAGAGTAAGGGAGAAGGATGTGGGTGGGGAGGAGCTTAAGGTTAGGAAGATGGGGGGTGTAGGTGCGGAAGCTCCCGCGCCGGATATCCTGAGCGATATGGAGAGGTTGCAGCGTGAGGTTGATGAGTTGCGGGATCGGTATCGAAGGGTTAGCTAGGTGGGCTGCTTGATTTATTGGTCTTTCTCTGTGTGTGAGGGGGTTACGGGGGAAGGGAGGGCAGGCTAGAACGCGAGAAAGCGGCTGGTTACGGTGATGTTTGCCTGTTTCTTGTTTTCTCTTTGTCACTTTCGAAACTGTTATTGATATGGTTGAGCCATAGCGATTTGAGTTCTTTTTTTTGGGCGGCTTGCGGCGTTGGAGTTGGGCATTCACTCCGCGCCATGGCGTTCTTTGCTTTCTGCCAATTTGAAGAGCTGGGGCTGGGAGGTGAGGGAGGGAGGGAAGGGGAGGGGCACTGGAGGGGAGGCGTGGAGGACGTTGGTTTTTTTTTCGAGTATATACGCTTGTGTTGAGAGGTGTGAATGCGATGGGCAAGCTTTATGAGTATCATGTTGGCTTTTACGATATCTTTGTACCATGCTATGTTTTAAGACCCCTAGAGTATTCAGATTTCCTGGAATGAAATATCTTGAATCTCTTGAATTGAGTGTGCGCTTTAGCGGCGCATTGGATACATGCGGTGCGAGCATTTTCGACCGGGAAAAAGATCCCTAAAATATCTATTTACAAAACCATTCTAATCCTCCTGGGTATCGTTCGCAAGATTCCAGCAGCGAGAAAGCTCGCAGGTCTATCTCAATACATGGATGCCGACATTGTACCGCTCCTCCTTAATGCATCTCCGTTCCTCGAAAGCGTAGCCGGCACCTTACAACCCCAACCTTTTAACCGTATTGACATGTGCGGGGCCATGCCCACCTGTCTCGACAAGGCGTCGTTTGGCACCAGCGATGACTCGCCCTCTCCACTCCCAGAAAAGCTTATCGAGCCGCTGCGCAACTTCTTCGCCCTCGACCTGGGAGACAAGAGACCTGAGCCAGATATAACGTCGGGTGCTGGCGAACCTGCGCTCCGATAGTGGTCTTGTGACCACAACTCGAACCAACGCTTTGGTCATCAGTGGCCCGATGGGCAGGTGATGTGATCGCAAGTACCTATAGAAATAGTAGACGAAGCGGGCGCTGGCACGACTGGTGATAGACTCATCCAGCGAGAACTGGTAAGCGATTTGGTGTGCCAGCTCGGCGCGGACGTTGAGAATATTCTTGAGAGAGCCGGTACGGAAGACAGCAGGGAGGTGGTCATGCCGCGCTGCCGTTTCTAGAATTTTGCGCATCCTCATTCGAGATTTGATGCCCTGGAGGAGCATTTGAATGGGGAAATACGGATCGTAGCACGTTCTGGAGTTTGAGATGTAGCTGCATATCCTCAACGCGTATTCCGGCTGGGTGTCCATTTTTTCCAGCACGATTTTGTAGAGAGCCTTGGTGTCGATCTGGTCCACTCCCCTCTCTTTTAGTATCCCTAGAAAACGCTCCATCTCCACTACTCCTACTTTCGCTTGGAATCGATTGACCAGTTCCAGGATATGTGTGGTGGTGACTAGGGTTGGAATCTTCCTTTCGTTCATACCTACAATGATATCAAGGAGCATTCGTTCAAGGCCTTTATTCTTGTAACCCGCCATGCGAGAAATGTGAGTACGCTGGAAGTGGGAGAACCTAAGCGCAACAACCCCCCCCCAGTGATTGGTCTTAGGGTCAGGAAGGTACTTCGGTATCCAGTGATTGAGCAATGCCTCAGTCAACGCTTCGGGTTGTAGAGTCTCCAAGTGCACTGCTATGCTTGCTGGCGAGATATCCTTTCTGGCGAGCATAGCATAGACCATTTGCCAGTCTACCGGATTGGGGCTTGTGTTGGGGAATACTCGTAGAAATTCCAGCCATGCCGAAAGAGCGTTCTTGACCTCCTGGGTTTGCGGTTGATTTGTAAGATATATTATCACGGCCCTGAACCAGACATGCAGCCGATCTCGAGGCAAGCCATTGAATACCGCAATAAAACTCTCGTCCTTTTTCCGTTCGCGTTTTAAATAGCACATGCTGAAGCCAAGTACATGTTCAGCGATAGGATTTGAGCTCTTTTCCAAAGCCTCAAATTTTACAGGTTTGTAGGCAATCCCGAAAGCTTTTGTGACCCTTTCCAAAAAAGCGCAGTCCGAAGATGCATCATAGCTGCTGACAGAGTTGGAAGTGACTTCCCATAGGGCTCGATACGTGTGACTGTGTCCAATGTCGCTACAGACTAGCCGTGGGGTTTTGCTCAGCTCAGAAATCACATCCAGTGTTTCTGCTTCCGTCAGTAGACATCTTTCACTCATTGTCCGAAGCCTAAAGAGAAGTGCTCTGTGGCGGGTGGTCGCCTTGGAGATTGAATCTTCCCCGGCCTCAACCATGACGGTATTAACATGCCTAATCATTTTACAGGCATTTCCCGTACCAGGAAGACTCAGTACAGGATCTGTCAAGAAACGGACGAGTCTTGGGAAATAGCTTCTAGTCTGAAGAAGATGCTCGAATACCAGTGTGCTGAATTTCGTAGCATCTTCTCCATCTGGACAATACTTCTGGAATTTTGTTTTCAGTTCAGTATGATTCTTCGTGTTGTTAAATATTGATCTTTTGAAGGCGCTTAATCGTGCGTCCAAATCGAGAGAAACTGCGATTTCAGCCGTCTCCTCAGCAACTTGCTCAGAGATGTCTGATATGTCCAAATATCTCTTTACTCTAGTAGCTTGTGTCTCAGGTTTGGCAGCGCGGGATATGATAGGTTGTGGCTCAAACATGGGAGGTTCGGTTCGAGGTGTCTGAGGCGATTGATCGAACACGGACAGCCAGCGTGGCATTGCAGGTCGCGATGCTAAATGCAAGTAAGTAACTGTCCCATCCAAGCTTCAAGTGTGGCTGTCAAGCACGTACATGGTTCCAATTGCTCCTTTGGATTTCCAATTGAGGGCGGCTCATATCTCCACGATGGCGGTCCTCTGAATCCAAGGCCAAATAAGGCTCCGACGCTGGGAGCCCCTCCTCCACCTCCTGCCGCTGCAAGTCCCATAATGCGGCGTTTGGAGGCCCTCCTTCGAGCCTCCAATGGCCCTGGAACATTGCTGCCATAACGCCGTTGGCTTGTGAACGTTACTCGTAGGAAGTAGTGAAAGGCGTTGGCGAGGACTTCATCCGTAATCCAGACATGCTGTGCTGAAGGAGGAACTATCCGGTGCGCTGCTCTATGGCAGGCAATGGCAGGTTTGGGCATGAAGCACAACAGCAAGCATGAAGTATGGATGTGGCACACCCACTGTGCAGAGCTGGAGACAAAATTTACATAACAGAGCTTAGTCAGGCGGGTATTCAAATGCCCAATAAGCTTGCCTCTCACACATCTCCATCAGCCTGCCTGCGATACGCTTGGGGAACAGTGTTGATAACCGCCAATGGGAACTCAAGATTCTATAGTATCGAAAAAAAAACCACGGCGTATGCTAATCATCTTGTTCTCAATGAACTACTTAACACGGATATGGATGACTTCTTGTCCTACAGAGGGGCGGAAAACAGCTCCACCAGAGAAAAGAGTAACATGTGCGAAGCAGTGGCTCCGTCAGCTGTGCCCGTGCACTTTTTTCTCCGTCATCCGGATGTGGGCGGGAGAGATGAAAAGGCGAAACAGGCAGAACAGCGGTCCAATGAGCTCGGGGTATCCCAGTGATCAGCCAGGCACGACATACCAGAAAGGAAGTCAGCTCTTAGATTCGACCTGTCCCCTTTGACCAGTACCTGACGCGTTCCGGCACGAGGGACAACATAGCTGGACAGCGAGAGATGGAGAATTTCGTCATCGAGAGGATTATATAGAGGCATGGTATTAATAGCAATGATAACGTCGATGCAGCGAAAATTGGCGCAATCAATAATTCAAATATACGGTCGGGCTCCACTGGATGAGGCGCTGACGGGCTCGGGGCGATCGAGGGTGACATTTTGCTGCCGACATGCGCACAGACGCACAGAGCTCATTTCCCTCCCTCCTCCCATCTCCTTTCGCAAGCCTTCAATCAAGGCTGCACTATCACACTATCCATCGTTCGTGCGAGATTCTCGTCGACGCCCACGCTCGTTGCTGCTCTTCTTCCACCCTTCTTCACTCTCGTTGACCAAGGACGCGCCAATTCACCACCACATACATTCCTTTGCTTGCTGTGTATCCACTAGCGAGCCAGGAGAAAGGGGGTTGTCAAACGCGAAACACCACATTCCAGGGTCCGATCGCCTTTCCCAGCCAGCAATTCCAACGCTTCGTGTTTCGAAATCGCCAATTACAGGCTCGTTGAGCGAGTCCTGCGAGCTGAACAACCAGCATCCTAATTCCTGATAGACCTTCAACACCGTCACACGACCTTCTGTCAACAATAACCCTCGCCCAACCGTACCCGCCGCCTGTGTGGAGCCGCGTTGCAACAAACCAACCTCGGATAGCGTTTAGAGAGTCTGTAGCGACATACGACACCGATTCATGCGTTCTGGTTATTTTGTTTAGGCCAAAGGTACTTTGACGCGAGGCGTCAATTCCAACCTCACCTCAACGGCCACCTCGCTCACTGCAATCAGGATTGCTCCACAGCCTAGACGGCTGTCCGCTTTCGAACGCAAGACCATCCCTTGCTTCCTTTTTCGTCCACCATACTGCGTTGACACAACGAACATCTCCTTCAGCCATGGTGTCAACATCAGTCATATCCGCCATGGTAGCGGCATCCCTACTATCGTTGGTGTCGGGCCAAGCAATACCAACACCGACCTACACCGGTTCCCTTAATGCCATGACGGATGAAGGATGTTTTAATACTGGAGAGCCTCTTGAAGACCACGGATCATACACGTTTCAGACTACCGGCAACTGTCAACCAATATGCGTAGGCCTTGGGAAGCCTGTTATGGGTCTCGTTGATGGCAGTAACTGCTGGTGTGGTGACCTACTACCTCCGAAATCTGCTAAAGTGGATAACTCGAGTTGTGACACTCCGTGCAACGGTTACAATCTAGATAACTGTAGGCCTACCTGATATATGAACACTCTAGTCTAAAACTAACGGTTATTTTTGCAGGCGGTGGCAACAACTTCTGGGCCGTATGGCTCACAGGTCTCAATCATAACTCCATAGCAAACTATGACCCATCATCGTCATCGGCATCGGCATCGGCAACCAGTGCTCCCAAAACTTCAGCACCGGCAGCCGTAGTAACCGTTGGAGGTTCGACCGTGGTTATGACCGTTCCAGGTCAAACTGGAACTAGCAAGCCACCCACCCCCCCCCCAAGCGGCCCCAACAAAGCAAGCATCGCTGCAGGGGTCGTTGTCGGTGTAGTTGTTCTCGCAGGAATCATCGCAGGTGTAATGCTGTATCTTCGACGAAAGCGTAGACGAGAGGTTGAAGAGGAGTACAGAAGACAAGCTGCTGTCAATCCCTTTGTCGGAACTGGCAAGCTTCACACCAGCAACTCCTCAATGAACGACTCACGGCTTGACCCAGAGGTCATGCTTAGGAGACAGAGTGATGGCAGCATTGCAGACAACCAGGATTATTCCCGAAGGATATTGAAGGTAAGTGTTAGCTGCCCAGTGTTAATGTTGCTCCAGTTCTAACAAGCCACAGGTCACAAATCCAGACGGACACTAGCGCGGCCATATGACGATAACGACCCTCGTCTTTTCCATTGGCCAAATCTCTAGCGCACCTCCCCATCTGTGTTCTGTCGATGACATTACTCATATCCTCCAAAATCAACCCTCATGCACTCTATCCGCCAGATCCTCAGAATTTCCTCAACCTCTTGTATTATGCCCTGGGCATTGGGTTCCTTTTTTGTCTCCCAGTGCAGTCATGCTTGACGAGAGTACGGAACCCATCTAGATGTTCGCACACTCTTCGATAATGCACTTCACCTACGAAGTCAATTCCTCACAGAGACCGTGCGGCTCCGAGATGACTGTTTTGGTGATACTTTCTCTTCCATGATTGCTGTGTGTCGTCATCCTGTGTTATATACTTAGGCGTAATATGGTGTTTTTTGATCAAAGGGCATCACATGCGGGTGGGAATACACGGAGCGTTTGGCCATTCTTTTTTCTTACTTTCCCTTTTATTTGGACTGCTATTGTCTGTGGTTGGACTTGTGCGTCCGATCCGTCCGCTCTCTCTATCTCTGCCTCCGTGCCACCCATCCCACCCATACTCTCTCGTTACGCCATCCTCCCAATCACTCATCTGCGTTTGCTGGCTTTGTCGGTTCAAAAGCGGGCAATATCTTTTAGTCTAAATACCTTTATAGCCAGGATCACAAGTGAACTTTACAAAAGTACTTTGACGTCTAATTCGTGAATGATGTCAACGGAAGCTTAACAGCAAAGAATTTACGCGTCCTCCAGCCACAGATGTTTTCCGAGCAACAGTCGTTTCGTAGATACTCTCGTCTGAGCCAGATATACGTAATCGAGCTACGGCAAGGCTATCCCCCTCCCAGACCAAGCATTCATTTCACTGACAGAGGGGCGACGTCAGAACTGCGTCGGGATCCTAGTTCTCAGCTAGCCAGACCCATTGCCAGACCCTTGCCAGACCCATTCCTCAGCCCACTTACCCACACCACTTTCCACACGCACGATTTCACAGCCACGCACGAGAACCGACGAGCCGCGGGGCACGTGCACCTTCCGCTTCGAGCGCGGTGTAACAAACCTCGTCGAGTTTGTTTCATGTTTCAAACAGATGGATCCTCAATGCCCCTTCACCAATCCCCACAAAAATAGTGGAGAAGCAAGAGGAAACCGGGTCCAGCAGAGATCCGGGGGCGCAACCCTAGACACAAAGAGCGCGGATGTAACGGGAGGAAATATTTACGTTTCCTGTTCATGACATGGGATCGAGTGACTTCCGACCGCTATACTAGGTACCTAGTTTTTACATGACTTGGTGTCAAGGCTCGGTGTGGTCTCGGCCTAATAAGACACGTACCTACTGCTCCATACCACGTACCATCCAGCCCGGCCCAACGGCACCTAGCCCCCCAGCTCGACGCGCCGCCCCAGCACCGCGCGCGCCTCGACCTCCGTCAGCGCCTCCATGCCCAGCTCCTCCAGCACGTCGCGCGCGCTCTGGTTATCCGCGAAGAGGCGGCGCTCGACCTCCCACAGCCCCAAGCCGTCCGCCGCAGCCGCATCAGCCTCTCCAACTGCCGCAACCACTCCTCCTGCTTCCGCGTCGTCCTCCGCGTCCCACGCCTCGCCCTCCCACTCCTCTTCCTCCTCCTCCTTCTCCTCCCCATCATCATCATCCCCAGCAGCCTTGCTCTTCGCAGGCGCTTTGCCTTTGGCAGGGAGACCGACCAGCCGCACGCCCTCGCCGCACTTCCGTAGCCCAGCCTCTGCGACGCCGGCGCCGACGCAGCCGTCGACGACGCGGCAGATGGCGCCGAGGTCCGTGGCCAGCTGGGTCGCGCCCGCGGTGGAGAAGTGGTGGCGCGTGAGCACGGCGTCCCACAGGACGGCGGAGAGGGCGTGCAGCAGGGCGCGCGTGATGCGGCGGAGGGGCGCGGGGGCGAGGGCGCGCGCGAGGAAGCCGAGCGAGGTGTTGAGGTAGGTTAGGAGGGGGTCGAGCTCTGCGGTTGGGGAGAGGGCGGTCGGGTTTGAGGAGGGGGCTGCGGTGAGGGAGCTCCAGGGGTTGCTGTGGTGGGGGGTTGATTAGTGTTTGGGCAGTTCTGGGAGGGAGCGGGGGTGGGGAGGAGTACATGTAGCGGTATGGCCGTAGTGCTTCGCGCATGTTTTGGGAGAGGAGGTCGATGATGATGCCTTCGCTGCGGATTCGTAGGCGGGAATATGCGCCTGCGGTTTCGTCGAAGAGCGCGCCTGTGTCGGCGTCAGAGCCGACGGCGCTGGAGGTGCGTTCGGCGACGTCAGCTACTGTCATTGGCCCTGCGAGGGGTTTGCTGCTATGCTGGCGTGCGCGATCTTGGAGCTCTTCCCAAAGCTCAAGGAAGAACTGTTAAACTTGATTAGTGCTGCAAGGGGAAGGCTAAGTATAGGCGTGGATCGAAAGCGAGGACTGACCAGATCATCACTCCAATCCCGCATTGCTTTCTCAAGGTAGTCTGCGCTGCCGTAAATTCTGCACAGTCTTTCCAGACCTTCGAGGCCTTGAAGTTTTGCCTGTTCTTCTTTGGTAATGCCTTGAACTGTGCGGCCGATGGAAGATGTCATGCTTAGGTATGCTTCTAACCCAGAATGAAGACGCTCGTGAAACCTATCAAATATTGATATTTGGATGTCGATTAAGAAACGAAGCTTTTGAGAGAACGAAGTCAAGGGCCGATAACGATCTGCAGACGTCCTTTTCAGAACCAGAAATTATCTCCAAAATATGATTAACATACCAGTGATTGTCTCTAGCAAATCGTTCACGTGAATGGCTGCCTTCGTAGGCTTGGTAGAGCCAGGGTCGACACTATCAAAATCAAGTTCTCCATTGTCCGGAGCATCCATAATATTCTGGTATCGAGCCAAAACAACTACGTGGCGTCAGCAAAATGTACATTTCTAAATCCTGATATTGCCTACAGTCTTTCTCAACTTGAAGCCACCGGCTGAACCAGTCTTGTTGAACAAGCACTTCCCACGCAAGGCCTTTCCAGCCCTCCGTCCTATTTCCGCCATCGTACCTCCATTCCTCTCGAATAGTAGTATCGAAATTCATGATCTCGTGTATGAAGTGGCTTAACAGCTGTGGCTGACCAGCGACCTGGGGCAGAGTGGAAAAAATCTTTGTCCGTAACATGGGAAGAAGCGCAGTGATTAACGCTGATGTAGCATCAATATAAACTGGATTAAGAGCAAGATCTGTCCCTCTGAAATGATTGAAAAGGACTGGCTGTAAATTATCTAGCACAAAGTTGTTGTAAGAATTCAATTGGGTAGTAATGTGTGAAAGAAAATATTCCGGTTTATCAAGCCGATTAGTAGGTCTGTCACCTTCAAAATGGTAACGAAACCTCATTTCTAGAGGCTGCACAAGCACCTCGAGAGGGAATAGCACTGCTGGTGGCTTACTCCCTGTCTTACTAGTTGAAGCGCTCTCCATGGCCTCAAGTTCAGGCATCTGAAGATCTAAAAGTTTGCCCACACAAGCATCCCATTTGTCCTGCAGATTATTCGGGAGTATTGCGTCTGCCTTTGGCCAAGTAATCTTCTTCAGGATAGCCTCCAGATCTGCAGAGAATGCATCCTTTATCTGCCTTCGGAGATTTTGTGTTGTTTTAACTATGTGATCGAGGAGGTGGGGAGCCGCCCCCTCAGCAGCTTCCTGCATCGGTATCATCCGAGAAACGAGGGTTTGAAATTGTCTATAAGGTTTGAGGGCAGCTTCATTCGACTTAGTAAGCTGCGATTGGGCTTCCTTACTGCAAGAAAAGTATCAGTGACTGTTCGTAAGCGTTTAAGCATACAGAAGATTACCTCAGGACGTCGACCTCTTTCAGCAACTCTATGTACCCATTGGCCACATCGAGCCTGCGCAACTTATCCATGCTCGATTCGAAGCGTTGCACAGCTTCACCACTCGTTTCGGAGCTCGTAATTATCATCAGTCTTTGGTCAATGTCCTCCTGCTCTTTATTAAACTGCCAAGCCTTCTCCTGGAGTGTGGCATATTGCGTGTGAGAGTCCTTCTTAGCTCCCTCAAGGTCTCTTCCTGCATCTTCGAGCTATCCAAATATCAGCATAGGCGCTAGACACGCGCTGTGCTCGCCTTACCTGCTTCTTGAGCAGGCCATGCTGGTCGCGAATGTTGGACAGCAGGGAATCGAGCGCATCAAGGTCGCCAAGATTCTGCAGCCTGTCGTCCAAATAGTCAGCGACTCTGACGTCCCTGTCCTCGGTTGTCTCCATTGCGGGTAGTGTGGGTGGTTGATGGAGGGGGCCGATTGCTCTTTCGGTGGTGGCTTTCGTTGGAGTGCCTGAAATGGGGTCCAATGGATGTTCCTCGATCTCAAAACGCCTTGGCGATCCACAACGTGGAGCTCGGGCCGGCTTCTGGAAGCGAGATGCGCCGTGATAGAATTCTTTGGCATGGAAAGGCCCGCCCCACCACAAATCTACGATGCTGTCGTGTCCCTAGGGAACCTCCATTAAATTGGCCATTGACTTTGCTTACCCGCTCCTGTCCTCCCCCTTCCCCCTTCCCGCGTCTAATCATTTTTTCGCTTCGCCTTGCTTTGGATCGACATCCTTAACCGTCCGCGGCACCACCATGCCTAAGGAAAATAAAAAGCGAGGGCGGCGAGAGGAACAGAAAAAGCGCAAGCGGGAACACCTCGACGACGAGTCAGCGCACAAGAAACGCAAGAAATCAGTCGAGCAGGCAGAGTATACTCCTCTTAGTGAGGAGGCTCAGCAAGGTGAAGCCTTTGATGGCGTCACTAGGCCAGGCGAAATGCCTTTCTACGGCATGTTGGACGACGAAGAGCAGGAATACTTCAAGCGCGCTGATGAGATGCTCGAGCTGAACCAGTTCAACGATCCGGAAGAGCGATCCCTGTTCTTGGACAATGTATACCGAGAAGCGGACGGGAAAGAACTCAAGATTGCAAACAGCCAGTCTTGCTCAAGGCTGATGGAGCGATTGATCCTTCTGTCAACACCCACGCAGCTCAAAGGGCTCTTCCAAAAGTTCAACGGCCAGTAAGTAATTTTTAAAAGCGATATGTGTCCATTCTAATTGCTCGTAGCTTCTTATACCTCGTCCAACATCGATTTGCGTCCCACTGTTGCGAAGCGCTTTTTATTCACGCTGCACCAATTGTCACACAAGAAATCGTTGCACCCATGGAGGACCGGACCCCTTCTGACCCGAACGAAGTGGTCGTCTCTATGGAAAATCTCTTCCTATACGCAATAAACGAGCTCGAAGGTTACCTGGGCTATCTCATGACGGACAAATTTGCCTCGCATGCGTTACGAGTACTCCTAGTTGTCCTGGCTGGCCTACCTCTTACTCGATCTAATACTCGGTCGCTTTTACAAAGCAAAAAAAAAGAGAAGGTCGGTGTAGCCGGAGTAGAGAAGTCGAGTGAATTAAGCCTTGAGAAGAGGACTGTACCTGAGGCATTCACGAATGCTTTAGAAAAGGTTATCAATGACAGCGTCTCAGGTTTAGACACGACCTATCTTCGCGCACTCGCATTACATCCAACTGGCAACCCTACCCTCCAGCTACTCTTACAATTGGAGTTGTCGCAGTTCGGAAAGCAAAGAGCAAAGGATGAGAACTCGATAATACACAGACTTCTTCCAGATGATCCAATTGTTGAAGGCACAGAAAGCGCCTCCTTCATCAACGGTCTAGTGTATAGCCCTATTGGATCCCGGCTTTTGGAAACTGTCATCGAATTTGCACCAGGAAAAATGTTCAAGGCACTATATCGAGAGTTTTTCAAAGAGCGGATGGGCAGCCTGGCCCGAAATGAAATCGCAGGATACGTCGCTGCGAAGATTTTAGAGAGATTGAGTAAAGAGGACCTGGAAGAAGCAACGCTCTTGATTGTTGAACAAATGCCAGGATTGGTGGAGCGCAACCGGACAGCCATCATCAAAACATTGATTGAGCGATGCGCAATTCGAGGAGTTGATACCGCACCTATCGCAGCTCAACTTGAGCACGGTTATGGTGGCGCCAATGGATTCGAAATCTCACGACTACTCAAGCTTGGCGAAGCATCATCCAACGATGGCAGGAAGTCATTATCTGATACGAAAGCGCATCAGTCAAATCCTGATAAAGCACATGGGTCTCTACTTGCACAAGCCATGTTGACCGTTCCAGGTCCTTTAAGTAACCTGATATTCGAGTCTTTTGCGCGCCTCGGGACACCGCTATCCCTCAATGCTGCAAAGGACCCCACCGCATCACGAGCGCTACAGGCAGCTCTCACATCTCCTAATGCTTCTATAATATTTCGAAGAAAGATGATTCAGCAATTTTACGGACACATCGCCGAGATGGCACTAGACCCTTCAGCGTCACACGTTATCGATTCTATTTGGGATGGCACACATGGATTGGCGTTTATTCGAGAGAGAATCGCAGAGGAGCTGACAGAAACAGAAGCTTCTCTGCGAGAGTCATTTGTTGGGCGCGCAGTTTGGAGGAATTGGAAGATGGACCTGTACAAGCGACGAAGAGGAGACTGGGTGAAGCAATCCAGGACCAACGCTGGCAACGAGGGATTTCAGTCTTTCCCAGAAAGTAATTACGGTGAGATGGAGAGAGAGAAAAACAGACATCTAACGGCGATCGAATTGGCAAGGCAAAAACACGCAGCGGCAAAGGCAAAAAGGGAAAAGGAGTTGGGCAAGGGCAAAGGAAAAGGGAAAGCAGCAATGACGGAATAGAAGAATGTAATGAACACGGCTGACGGCTAGAGCTTAATATCTAATCCGAGCAACTGGGCGGTGAAAAATTCTGCCGGCAATTACTTAGGGGGTGTTCGGTTGCAACTCCATATTCAATATGGAGATTCCACATTGTAGCCGAAATGGGGCTCAAATCTGAATATGAGGGTGTTGTTCGGTAAATCTGACGACTTCTGAATATGGAGCTCCTCCATATCGGTAAGCGCGTCAAATTTGTAAGCTATACTGTATACAGTAGTTGAAATGAGGTTCTTGGCACCATTTTTTAATACGTAGCTTTGAGCTCCTGTTCCATATTCCATATCAATATGGAACTCTCGCACACGCGCCAAAGTAACAACTTCTTATAATATAGCGACTCTACGCACCCTAATCGCGATAAGCTTGTTTCTAGGGCATTGTAGGCGTTGCGGGCGTCGCAGGTGTCACTGTAACTCTACTACGGGTCATACGGGAGGTGGGCGAAGGCGTAGAAAACGTTGATCACAAAGAGGGCGTTGGCCGAAGAGGAGGCTCCATTGCCATACTAAAATAGGGAGTCGCGAAGAGGCCTAGTGCAGAGAGGGGCTCATTCGAATCGCTCACCGGCGTCAATCATGCATTATGCGAAGCCAAATATGGAGCCTCATCTGGAGCCTTACTACAAAAATCAATATCAATGTCGCCATCTCACATGCTCCTTCCTACTTTTCTCAGCCTATCTTCTTATTCACTCTCCATTTTATCTTCTGTATTTCCTCTGTCTAATTACTAGTCGAGGAACCATCCTTATACAATTTTATCATGGCCTCGAACGGACTGGTTTATCCGGACGAAGCTACTAACACTCACCAGGAGCCACCTCTGAGCCGCACGGACGAAGTTAAAGAGGTACCTACTTCTTTTCAAATGCCTTTTTTTGTTGCTAACTCCTTTAGCTACTTGACGCTGTTCAAGAACTGATAATTCCATTCATACGCGCAGCTGATGAAGACGCTAATAAAAAGCATACCGGCCGTGGACTTGTTATACCAGGTGGACCAAGGACCACTCTGGTCGAATATCACTCCCCACAGAAACTAGAGCAATTGCTAGATCTTCAGATACCCCATGAAGGTGGTGGAAAAGATGGACTACTAGATATGCTACGGAAAATTCTGCAGTACTCGGTCAATACCTGGGATCAGGGGTTCATGGACAAGCTATATGCATCGACGAATGCTGTATGTAGTCAAAACGCCCATATCTGTGTATACCATCCCATGAACGTCACGCTGAAAGAATCCCCTAGGTTGGCCTAGTATCAGAGCTTATTCTGGCCGTGCTGAACACAAACGTGAACAAACCCCCTATCCCCTCCCCCCCCTAGTCTTACACCCCCCACTCACACCACCGCCCTAGCCAGGTCCACGTCTACCAAGTCTCACCGGTCCTAACCCTAATCGAGAAGCACACAACGCGGCTCCTCGCCTCCCTCATCGGCTTCGACTCGCCGCACGCGGGCGGGATATCGCAGCCGGGCGGCAGCGCCTCGAACAGCAGCGCGCTGGTCATCGCGCGCAACACGCTGTTCCCGGAGACGAAGGCCTCCGGACTCGGCGCGCGGCGCTTCGTGCTCTTCACGTCGGCCCACGGGCACTACTCGCTCGAGAAAGCGGCGCAGATGTTCGGGTTCGGGTCGGACGCCGTGAAGAGCGTGCCCGTCGACGCGGCCGGCCGCATGAGGCCGGATGCGCTGGACACCATGGTTGAGGCGGCGAAGCGGGAGGGCGAGACGCCGTTCTTCGTGAATGCGACGGCGGGCACGACGGTGCTGGGGTCGTTTGACCCGCTGGATGCGATCGCGGATGTCTGCGCCAGGCACGGCTTGTGGCTGCATGTCGATGGTAGCTGGGGCGGTAGCGTGGTGTTCAATGCGGAGCTGAAGGCGAGCAGGCTGAAGGGGATTGAGCGCGCGGATACCGTGGTTATCACGCCGCATAAGATGCTAGGTGTGCCGATGACGTGCTCGTTTTTGATCGGGAGGGACTTGAGGCAGTTTTGGAGCGCGATGACGTTGCCGGCGAGATAGTGAGCTGAATTTCTCTTTCCCTCCCCGTGTCTCTAGCCATATCCCTACCTCTATCCGCTTCCCACCCCCACATATCGCAACATCCTTGTCCACGAACTCTAACCCTACTCCACCCATCCCAAGCTAACTTCCCCAGCCTCTTCCACACCACGCCCACCACCGCAACCTCGATCTACGACCTCGCAGACCTAACCCCGCAATGCGGCCGCCGCGGCGACAGTCTCAAGCTCCACCTCGCCCTCACCTACCACGGCCTCCCGCACTTCTCGGCCGCCCTCTCCCGCGCCTTCGCCACGGCATCCCACCTCGCGTCCCTGCTCGCCGCTTCCGCGAACATCGTCCTCGCCTCCCCGTCCCCGCTGCCGTGCTTGCAGGTCTGCTTCTACTGGGCCCGAGGGGGGAAGCTGAGTCCGGATGGAGAAGCGAATGGGGCGGTGACAGAGCGGATTGCAAGGGCTTTGGTGAGGCGCGGGTGGATGGTGGATTTTGCGCCAGGGGTGCACGGGAAGATGTTTCGCGTTGTGGTGGGGTTGGAGACGCGGAGGGGGACGGTGGAGGGGCTGGTTAGGGCTGTTGAGGAGGTTGCGAAGGAGGAGGGGGTGTAGACTGGCGGCATCGAGGCATGCTTAGAGGGCAGGGCTGGGGAGGGGGGTTTTATGAGGGAGTTCAGTGGGTCGGTGGCTGTTCGTTGTATGGGTTGGCGGCTTTTGTCGTGGTGCTTGGGTTATGGGTGTGGCGCATGAGCGGCCTGGCGGTGGATCTTTTGGTTGTAACTGCATCTCGAGAGGGAAACGGAGGCTGTCTGATAGGAACATTTTTGTATTGAAAAGACTAAGTACCGAGCACTAGGGAGAGTTAGGAGTCAATTTAACGACAATTTTAGTAAGTTTAAACTTCCTCTACTACTCTATTACTACTAAATACATGCTAAGACTTACTATAAATAGTACATATTTGCAATGGAGCGCCGCGGCGATCCTAGCGCCAAATCAAATATTGAGAAAGTGGATTGAGTCTGACCTCAGATCCACGCGGTGCCGGTCCAAATATATCACTGGCTCGTTGACCGAGCTGCGCAGCTAGAGAGTCAGGTCTTCTCGTTTGTGGATCCCATCATTTAATGAATATTGTCCACAGTTGAGGCGAGAAAACTGCCAACAGGATGCCTATATAAGCAGTTAGCAAATGATTGACTGCGCCGTCCATGGCGGGTTCTCACTCAATGCAACAATTAGAAAAAGACCGTGCTCCGGGAATTTGAACCAGGACTGTAAAACAAGCAAAGTAGAAGAAGGTAGCCTCTCTGATACGATATCTTCTTCCGTCTGCAGTGCGGTAGCGTGCTTCTCATTTTCAGGCTCAAGCCTAGTATATCCTAGTGTCTTGTTCTCTTCTTGGCTTGCTTGTTCTTGGTGTTCGACACCCTTATCCAACAGCTGTAGCAGAGTGGCCGTGTTGTCGAGATGCCAATATTTGATCATATCTCGAAGCGAGAGCTCCCCGCCCTTGCTGTCAATCAAACTAAGTACCCCTGATCTATTGTAGTGCGGCAGACCAATACTGCATCGTTCTCTACCAATTATTAGTTCCATACGTTCACTCCACTCTCGATTACTCTCTGGATGACCCAAAGCCCAGATATGCGGGTCTGCACCGTATTCCAGGAACATCCCAACAGTTTCGCCGAATATCTTTCGAGCCTTAGGTTTACTCTCTCTCAGCCTCCACATTACAGCAAAGCCAATAAAGGATTGCCAGATGCTCGCTGCTGCCCCCTTACCGTTGAATAGATCCGATGATTCATCGAATATATGAGCATTAGGGGCCTGCTGTTGCTTTAGGAATGATTTCAGAATCTCGAAGCACCCTATGCGGTCATGGGAAACTCCGCCTATGATGGCCCAAGCCAGAAGGCGTCTAGTTTCGAAATCACTGCCGAAGACGTCGAAACTCTTTCGTGTTTTCTGGGCCACGTACTCATGGTCTCCAAGGTATGCGGAAATAGAAAGAGGCGTCTCAAATATATATAAATTGCCGCTGGGTCCGATGAATGCTCGAGTCCCTCCTTTGACCGCGATAGTCCAGTGGTCTGCCTTGCGCTCATCTGGGCCTCGTGCCTTATCTTCAAGCGTTACAGAATTGAGGTACTCTTGAAAGTAATAAGGTTCATGGTCGGCCTTAAGCTGAAGTCGCATATCAAGAACAGCGTAAATTAATAGATTTTTGTATTCCTTTCGTTCGCTATTTGTGAACCGTATCTCTGTCAGAAGTAGTTGAGAGAGTGCAGTTTCAGGACAGAAGCATTTGAGATGAGACCCCATTTCAGCTTGAATATCTTCTCGGTAGAGAAATTCGGGAATCGAGCGATGTGTGAATGCAATCACATCTTCTGGTGCTTCGAGAAGACCTTTACAGTCTCCATTGAGTTTTCTACGGGCCAGGTCTAGCCTCTCGATTCGAGCAGCATGGTCCATGCTGTAGTTCGCAAGCGATGGTTTCATAGCAAACTCTGGATCTTTTTCATAGTCATCAAGAAAGGAGTAATGGAGCAACGACAATCTAAGACCATAAGGCTTCAGCTTGGGCATCATGGCAAAGGTTTGATAAACCTTTTTTTTCTGCGCGGATTTATCAATCGACTCCAGCAGATGTTCGAAAAGTTTCTCCAAGTCCTGAGGCAGCGAGTCCAATTCCTTTTCAATTTCAGAGACCTGATATCCATCCTGAAGCCGTTGGCGGATAGACTTTACGGCCAAAGCCACCCAGAGGAAAATTCCTCTAGCTTTGTCGGTAATGTTTTGCACTAGACTTTTCATGGTCTCTTCGTCATCGATATCTGCCAAGTTGTCCCGAATGTACCTTTCCATATCGGCTCTTGTGAGGTCTTGAAGACGGATTCGCTGCTGACCCGAGAATGCGTTGAGAAAAACGTTGTCTTCCCTGCTCGAGACGCAGATCTTCACACCTTCTGGCGCCGCATTTGTCCAATCACGAAGTAGTCGGGTCATGTGTAGGTGGTCTTCCTCGTGGGTTCCTACATACTCATCTAAGCCATCAATGAAGAAGCAGAAACAGAGGTCCTGATACAGCTGCCGATTTTTGATAAGCTGGGCAAATGCTGTTTGGATTTCCGTTTTAGAAAGAGCGAGCTCTGTTTGTACCTGCCAGGGCAGCAACTTTACTCGATCCCACAGTTCTGGAAAAACCTTTGGTGTAAGTTCAGGGCATGCTTTTAATATGTCATGTAGGAGGGACCGGAAAAGGCCGGCTAGAGACTTTTGCAATACCGTGCCGGGTCTCCAAAAGAAGAAGTTTGCAAGTATGAGTTTCCTGCCATCTTGTTGGAATATATGAGCATTCATGTCCGGTGAGATAGGTGCTAGATTGTGACATACCTGCCCACTTCTGCAGTTCAGCTGTCGTGCGACGTTCGCCACATAGATATTTCATCAACGTCGATTTCCCAGATCCAAGTTTTCCAGAAATATGGAAGATACCTTTGCCGGATGAGAGCCAGTCTATGAACAGTTTTTGGGTTGAACTATGGTCTCCAACACCCCGATTGGGAGCAGTGCCATTAAGAAGCCATTTGAAAGTCTTTTTATGGGCGTCAGGAACAGTGTCGAACCTTCCGTGCATATCTTGGAACGCGAGACTCTTTAGTATACGCTGCTGGGAAAGGAGCTGGCAAGCATGTTCGGAGATACCCAAAAGTTCCTGTAGTTGCTTTTGTGCTTGAGGGCTGAAACAACGGACGGTAACTCCACGCCGAAGGCGCTCAAGACGCTTTTGAAGTTGTTCGAGTTTGATAGCATCGTCCTTAGCGGACTGTAGAAGCGTATCCAAACTCGCTTTTGCTTCGGAACTACATAATAGTTATTATCTACCGCAAGTAAAGTTGTGGATTATAAAACCTTGTTACAACGCCGAGGGGCAATGCAAGCTGGCCTCGATAACTGTCCAATGTAGCCTTGAGATCTGCGATTTTCCCCGCGTACCATAAGCTCTTTATTGCTGTGGAGGAGCTCGAGATGAATGAATTTGACTTCTTAGGCTTAACTTTTTGCAGAATTTCAAAGATTTCCGTCGATAAACTATCGCATTCTTTTGCAATGCGACAAAGAGCAAGTTCAGCGTCACTCTGGAGAGAGGGATCTTCGGCCTTGAGCGTCGAATACAGGTTTTTCATATTATCTACGACAACCTCGAGGCCTCTGTTGGCCTCAGTGGCGCCAGACGTGGACTCGTAGATCTCTTTAGCATCATGGACCAGCTTGGTGCTAAAATCAAAGAATTGTACTATGGCGGAGGCCAGGCTGATCGCTGTCAGCGGATCAAGCATCGCTTTGACGGCAGAGACCTTAAGGAATGACCATGGGCAGGACGATAATCTTGTTTATTCGTGTACGTTGTGAGGCAAAATGATACACGTTACAAGTGTAGAGTAGAAGTGCCCCGCAACTGCGGTACCAAGCGTTGGCTGATTGGTATTGAAGATTCGGCTGTCAAATTTTGTAATGCCAAGAATACACTATATACGATTTGGAAATCACGTGAAAAGAACTACGTCCTCCTCTAGACCTTAAATTCAATAGAAGATTGTCTGATACGGTAGACTTGATACCTAGCGTCATGAACGGTCGTCTTGGTTGAGGTGACAGACGATATATAGGGGGAGAGAGTTGGACAAAGTAAACGGTTGTCTGAGGCTTGCACAGCCTTACAGCAATCACGATCACATATCGGTCGAAGCAGAAGATTGTTCAGAGCATTTACTCGTATTTACGAGTTCGGGGCATCTACAGACATGCCCTCATCTCTTAAGTCCGCACCCATGAGAGCATCACAGTCGCGTCCCAAGAATGCCAGCACCCCGTACAACCTTCGCCCTGTGACGTTTAATACAACCGAGAGCCAATGCGATCCTCTAATGGAAAACCATCCATGCGTGTTTCACAATCATCCCACTCTACCATCCAAACCCGACACCTCGAATCCCTACCAAGGAAACGAACAAGAGAAGACAGACGGGTATCATAAGAGCTCGAAATCTGCTTGAAGGCAGAGAGCGAACGCAAAGCGCGGACGCAAGAGAAACGAAAAGATAAGAAATGTATGAAGAATATGAGAAAAAAAAATAGGTGAATAAAACACAAGCAAAGACGAGAATCGAAGTGAAGTAAACTAGACAAACGCAGGTCGAACAGATGCAGATGATGAATATGCAGCTGTGACCCGAAGAAAAGAAAAGTGATATCCAGCAACGCCAAAACTCCTGCAACGCCCAAAATGGCGGCGCGTCCCCGTTTCAGTTGATGAATGCTGGATGAAATGCCCCGGATAACTGATGAACACGCTAAGAACGCTACAATAGACTAGCAACACACCTAAGGAAACTCCGAACTATGACATGGACGTAGGAAATAGTCGCTCAAGCGTAGCCGTATTCGGCTGCACGCGAAATACAATCGGTTGGTGTTAGCAGACTTGCATGATGCAACGTGCAATGACGCAAGTTGCGGACGTATGGAATGAGTACAGGTATTGGTATGTGGTGGCGAGTTCATGTGCCAAGATCCTTGATGAGCGTTGACAGGAGCATGCAGAATCTGACGTGCAGCTCGACAAAGATGTTCTCTTTGCCTACAATCTCGGCCAATCCCTTGGCGCGCATGACTTCACGGGAGACGCGCGGGTAACCATCTGGATCGACTTTCTTAGCAGATAAGAAAGACGAGACAGGAGTGATGTTGCGTGTCACCGGTGAACCAGCGGTTGAAGACATGGGTTTTTCTTTCTGTGGGGAGACAAATACTGGCATGGACGAGGCTGAAGTGCTCAGGGGAGGCGTGGTCGGTGTGGCAGTTGAAGGCCGGGATAGCGAGGTGTTTTGGTTACAGATTGACGAGGCAGACTCGCGCGCAAGTACATTGTCTGCCATAGCCACAATCTGGTTTGCGATAGTCTCGAAGACTTCGGTCACTTTGACCATGGCCTTGCTAACGCGCCAGCTGTCGCGCCCACCTAAGGCAATAAGGGCATACGTGCGCTTTTGACCACGAGCACGTGGATCTTGTAGGCGGAATATGTAGGCGATGGTGTAGCCAGCCACTGGGTCACCAAAGTAGAGCGGCCCGGAGGGTTTGCCGCATGGAAGCATTTCGCAGGACAAGGTACGGATGCAGGAGCGGCGTAAAAGTGAAAACTGTGACGGCGATGTCGGTTGCCGTGTCGTTAGGTAGGTCAAGGTATGCGTGTGTGTGTTCCGTGACATATACAAAGGCGATAAAGGTGTCGAGCCTGGTAGGCTTGACACTGACTTTGACGTCGCTGTAGAAGACTTGGATTGTTCCTCGTCAGAAGAATCTGGCGAACTGCTACATTCGTCATGTTGAACCGCGTTTCCCCGCGCAACGATAGCTTGGGACGTTCTAAGAACGGGGCTCCCGTTCCTTCCTCTGCCATCCTTTGAGGGACTGCCAGGTGCTCCGTTCGGGAGTCGCTCGCTGACCTTCTTGGGAACAAGGAACGAGCAGTTCTCACAAGCATCGTTATCTGAATCAAAGCTTCCGCTGAACCGTCTACAGAAGTCGGTGTCGTTAGAGTAGCTTGGGAAGTATGGATTATGGGAGCTACTTGGAGACCTCGGGCTTGTCGGTGGTGTCTCAAAGGGTGAAGAGAGCTGCGGTAGTCGGTCGGAAAGCTTCACCGACGGAGGGTCATAGAGTCCATTACAGGAGAAGGCGGAACGTGGTGGTTCATCTGAAGGAGGTGTTACGCATGGATGGTGACAGGTGACGCAAGGATTTGGGCTGATCTGGGTGCATAGGATAGAGGTAGGGCCGTGAATCTCGCAGAAGTGAGCAAGAGAGATCTGTCCAAGCCTAAGTTAGCTCTTAGGTTCTAGGGTGAGAGCGCCATGCTACGGATATAGCGGGAGTATATCCAAAGACGGCACTTGTAGGAAGCTTGTCTTCTCTAGTGGCTGGTGTCGCGTGGAAGATCTTACTATAAAATCCATTATTCCTCCTCTATCTAATCGTTTATGCCACCTTCATTGTTTCTCGGTCGTAGTGGAGGGTTGGAGTTGGTGGCTCAGCTGACAGCGCCCGTGAACCCCCTGCGCGCTCAGAGGGGTGTGGTCGCGGCGACGAGTTCGCGCCAGGAATGTTATGGTGTGGTACAGCGGTCGCTGTGAGTGGTAGATGGTAAGATAGCAGTCGCGACGAGCGTGTCTGGCGGGGGATGATCAATTAAGGGGAGAGGACTGGTGGCGCTCAGGCTTATGGTGTTGAGGATTGTTAGTGTGGCACGTCCGACGTGGTCGCAAACGGCCTACATGGGTGGTGCAGACGACATAAAGGAGGGAGACATGTGCGAGCAGTGGTGATGCGAATTAAAGAGAGGAACGCCTGAGGGATTTGAGGTGACGGAAGAAGTTCACGATTCTTCAGTACTAATTACGGAGGAGGTGGTATATTATCGCCGGGCATGCCCAAGCTGGCCCCTCGGGCCGGATCTGGGGATAGACAGATTGAAGGCGAGGCGAGAGGCGGATTTGGCACTGGGACGTCAGTCTGCGAGTCGCACACCGCTCACCGCCATGATAGACGAGCCGCTGCTTATCACTACAACCTCCGTCATTGGTCCCCTTGCCACGCCCCCCGGTGCGAGAGCCCAACGCACACGACCGGCACACGACCGTCAAGGCCATTCGCATACTACAAAGATGTTGCGCCGCGACCACCCACACTAACCGCAAACCTCGCCATGCACCTCTGCTTCGATGCGGCCTTGTCGTGCGCCTCTGACTCTCCAAACATGCCTTTTCCTTCCATGCCTTCATGCAAGCCCATGACAATCGCTGGCCGGCTGTTTTTCCACCTACCCGTGCTACTCCTCCCCCTTTTGCTATTGCCCTGTCACGATGACTCGCTGGGGAGCACTTCCCGATCCAGGCGCCTGCCTGTTCTATTTCGGCCTGCCCTGTCTGGTTGGTCCGGTTGGCCTAGTCGCCCGCTCCGTCGCTCTCGTCGATTCCTGCCCGTCCTAGCCCGCCGTTGAACCAGAAGCACCAGAAGCAACCAAAAGCACCAACCAGCTCACAGGCCATCGCTGGCAAACGTCTTTCCCTCCCCACCTCCCCTGCGTCGAGGCCATTTTGACGTGCAGCCAAAAGAGCCCCATGAGTATTCCGCTCCCCAATGACGACGCCTCGGCAGTGCTTCTCCCAAAATACCCTTACCTGTAATCAGATCACCACCCGCCCTAACTACTTTTTCCCTTCATCCCTCATCAATCTGCCTTTTGGCTGTACCGGGAGAATCAAACACCTATGCGTAAACTACAGCGCACTTCTTATTCGCGATGGTCAAGCAACATCCTTGATATTGACCGCTTCAACTGCTTCCGCCTGCATGCACGCCCATTTCCCTCCCTCACCGGCAGTCCAGACGGAGCAATCCGCTTGCTCACAAGACCAACCACAGTGTTGGTCAGCCAGCTGAAAAAATCAAGAAACGCAAGACATATTTCCATTTTTGGGGAGCCTATGCTACTAACTGGAGCCAGATTCAACATCTCCACCCTGGCCATGACCACCATGGCCGCCATAGTTGCCACTTCTTGTCGCCAAAACGCCTGCAGGGTCCAGAAGGACTTCACTGGCTATGTTGATCGTGGTTTTCCTTTGTCAGGATTATAGCGCAGAAATTACCCGCACGGGCTTAGCCTACTTTTCAAAGCCTTGTTCCACTGTGAGGCCACCGTTTTTCTAGTTGCAACACCACTGCAAGACTCTAGGACACAGCCTCAGGGGTACCCAGGATCTACTAAGTTTGTTACTGAGGGCTGGTTTACTAACTTTTTTTCACCTGATCGCGCCCACCTGTTCGTCGCCCAAAAAACCCACCTGGAACGAACAGGTCGATATTTCCAGGTCGATCAAATATCCAACAGGTAGGAGCTGCTTTGTTTACCTCACCTGTTCGATTTCTACCTGTTGAGTCGTCTTGGCAGCTGAAATTAATATTCCACCTAGCCTATTCGACGTCCTTGCGCTTCCCGCGATTATATAGCCAAAAGTAGTATAGACTGCGCGAATTTACCCACCTAGGCCGTTAAACAGGTGGAATCCCACCTGCACCCTCTATTTAAAAGGGGGGGTTCTATATATCTACCTAGGCGACCTAGGTAACCTATTTAATTAATCTAACCTTAATTATAATATTTTTTTAAAGGATTACGTAATTCTCACTAACCTTAAGTGTTACGGATGCTTTAAGTACAATGTTATAACTACTAGGAAGAGAGTCGGAAGAAGCTAGTTAGTTAATATAAGCACGGTCTAGTATGGAGCCAGTGGAACCATGTGACAAGGAACAGTAAGCGAGTCACATAATGTGCTATGTAAGGGACGAGAGGAATAAAGGGAACTCACGTACCTTACATATAATGCGTACCTTACGTATAAGGAGGGTTTCCTAAGAGTACGGTTGTGTATTTAAAAGACTATAGTCCCTACTCTAGATAGTTCTTTCCTTATAGTAATTCTTAGAATATAATTAGAGTTAATCTATTAGGTAACTACTCTACTAGTTATTATTATGTTGTTAACTTACTTATAATACCTACACACCTAGCCTAATAATAAGCCTATTATAGTACTTGCTATAAGGTTCCGTTATATAATTACTACCTAGTTACGGTTTTAATAAGTTAAATAATATACTACTAAAAGTAGCTACCACAACGCCATTAACGGCGGCAACTACTTTAAGGTCCGGAGGCAATACTAGTATAGTAGATACTAACTCACAACAACCTATAATAGTTGGATAACTATAAGAAATAGTTAACTAGTTAATAGAGAATAATATAATACTTAAATAAAGGATTAACGGGATAGGCGTAGCAAAGGTTAAGTTACTATTATAATAATAATAATAAATTCAATTTACCGCCCGTCCCGGTCCCCCTAGTGGGTCCACGCAGGCTAATACCTTCTATAGGAAAAACTCTATCTTAGAGAAAACCCAGTCGCGGGCCGTGC
>Ga0307515_10005776_pt1 | contig 24995 bp, 32 predicted proteins | sample 17_EM_MG_FD_194513 | JGI IMG/M metagenome (GOLD analysis project Ga0307515, IMG submission 194513) | Populus trichocarpa ectomycorrhiza microbial communities from riparian zone in the Pacific Northwest, United States - 17_EM | ecosystem: Host-associated > Plants > Roots > Unclassified | place... | reverse complement strand
CGGAACAAGTCATGGTTGCTCAAGTCTCATATGGCTCATGCCCGATGTGTGAAATTCCTAAAGGTGCGCCGATGGGGCATTCAACTTTTCGACCACTTGATAACCCACGAGATCAGCATGCTTACTTGGAGCTTCTGGACGAAACTAATATCGATGTTCTGCACACTCTTGGTGTTCATCCAATCCGCAACCAGTTCTGGCAATACCCTCTCTGCAATGTCTATCGCCTTTGGCAGCCTGATGAATTGCATCAGCTGCTCTTGGGTTTAGTTAAAGACTTATTGCACTGGCTGCTCAAATACCTGAAAGCTAGAAATGTCAAGGATCAATTTGACAATCGATTCACATCGGTGCCTCAATATCCCGGCCTCCCGCACGTCTCTAAACCATTCGATTCATTGAACAGCGGCACCTCGCAAGGTAAAGAGATCTGATGAATAATCAGAACACTCGCAGTGAATTATGTGCCGATTCTTGTCTGCTCCCAGGATGACGGGAGAACTGCAGCGGAAACAGCCTCTGATGAAATGGTGATGGGAGCAGTCCGGGCATTATGTGAATTCTCTCGACTTGTTAGCAAACAAAATCACTCGGATCTATCCCACAACACACCACCCGATGCAGTCAAGCGATTCTACCAGAAGAAGGGCATTTTTCGAGAACAGACAATGTCGAAGTCTGCGAAGGCCAACGTGGATGACCTGTTTGCAAAGGAATCCCATCTATTACACGAACAAAAGATTCATAAGATTCGTGCTGCAATGGAGGCGGTTGTGTATGGGGCTCAAATGGTTTCCAACACAAAACGCACGCAATTTCAGGTGCGCCTGAATAAAGCCCGACAAGGAGCAACCACTTGGTCAGATGCTGATCGGCAGAGGGCAATCAAGTGATTGGAGCGCGAAATCCACCAAGTTACACCTGCTAAACGCAAGCTTTTGGATACATTATTCCAAAATCATGAACGACAACTATTGCAGGAAGTTGGGACCAAGGCAACCGGTCCCAGAAGCATATTCGCCAAAGATCTTGCCCAAAGGAATGCTGCCGCCGAAGACGCGGCTTACAGGGCGGCAAACATGACCATCCACAAATGAATGCAATTTCAGAACCGCCTATCCGATGCTGAGACAGAAGCCACGACCTGGAGCTTGGCTGATTCGGAGCGCGTGACGAACCAGCTTGAGAGAGAGATTCATGTCATCACCTCGAATGAGCAGATGCAGTTCATGAAGGAATTCTCCCTCCACTTGATCGGGTCTGAAGCTTGGTGGGAGACAATCGGCATTCAGGCACTCCGGAAAACCATTGAACACCGCATAATTCATTTTGGATATCCAAAGATGCGTCATGTAAGCCATATATCAGAGTCAATTCAGCGAATGGGTTCCGGTGACAATTTCACCCCCGATATTTCTGAACCGCTACATATCGCCAATGTGAGAGAGTCATATTGATCTAGCAACAAAGTCAATTACATTCGACAGATGCTTATGCATAGTCACCTGAGTACCAGTCTTGACTATATGGAGGAGACACTGTCATATGTTGCACTCCAAGGCTGGTACGATATTGACTCGGCAAAAGTTTTCAACCTACTGTCCACTACCAATCAATGGCAAAGTACACGCAGAGCCCATCTGGTACGTCTCCAAACAATTCAGGACGAGCCCATTATCCACCCTGTATCACAGCAGGTATATTATTTGCGAGAAACGCATGTCCGCGGAGTGTGCAGCAGTATCAAATTAACCTCACTCCGAGATGCATCAGAAGATTTAAGAATTCCCAACATTTGACAGCTATTCCCCGTGCGAATTGAAGAGGACTGGGGACATGAAGTTAGTGGACTTGTGCTCGGATATGATCAGAATGTACTCTTAGACATTATGTTCCATAATCTCCAGAATGGGCTGTTGTATTACCATCAACCATTTCACTGCCCTACATCTGTTGAGCGTCTGGGACTTGATTGCAAGGTAGAATATACCAATGCCAACCAAGGGATCATGCCTGAAGCTCATAACATCTGGGTCCAGTATACGCAAAGTGAAGAGAATGACCTCGATAACACCTTCGAAGGACGAATCCCTTCGTTTCCTGTATTATACTTCAGCTGGACTCCACCGAATCAGATCCTCCAATTTCAGGAGTGCCTGCCAGCCGGGAAAGCATCATCCCCCCTTTCTAAGAGGTGCCAGAAGACGCAACAATGGGTATTACATCCTCAAGCTCAAGAATACGCGGTGGTGATTCCAACAAAGTACATTGGGCTGATTGTGTTGACGGGTTCATCCAGGTTGTCAAACAAACGAATAAGATGCATATTGTACCCATTCCAGCGATAGTTGGACTGGCGCGTTTGGTGCGGGAGAATGCTGCATCGGGCGGCATCGAGAGCGTATGGCTTGTAAATAATCATGTTGATTTAGATACCTACTGCACTGTATATTAATTAGATTAGCATGCCTGATTCAGGTGTATAGCTGTAAAATAGTTCATCGAGCTTTACTATTCGATATAGACATTATAAATTATCACTCCCGGAGCGTCTGGCTCATGGTGCACCGGAATCATCTTGGAGATGAGTGTCGTAGTCCAAGCAGCTCTGCAAGTTTAGCAACCTGAAGGCATGATTTTATAGCATTCTGAAGACAACGTCATACTCTTTAAAATATTATTGTATTCTGTTCCGCTACTTCAGAAGCGTTGAGGAGCACCTGGAAGTACTCTCAGAGCACCTGAAAAGCACATCGTTTTGCATTCAGCCTGTTCGGGAGCTTCTTGGAGCTTCTGGAAGGATCGGTCTGGCTGTTCAGACTAGCTGAGTCATTCAGTTAAGACTTCCGAACCATTTTACATTTCGCTGATGAAGTGATTCAAACATAAACGCAGGTACACCGAAACAATAACCCGACTAAACAGTCAAACGATATCAATCAAACATGGTGTCGATGTCATCCACTGCTTCTCCCATCTCATCAGGGCCAACAAAAGCAGGAACACATAATTCATCAACGGCGCAAAGAAGCTGGAGGCGCTCCTCGTATTTGCTGATTATTCGTCCCTCGTGGGTGGCCAAAATTGAATTCCAATGTCTTTTGGCTCAATTTGTGATATCGAACAAAGGTGTAATGCAATGTTAGCTAGCTGTGAATCTAAATTGGGGTTTGCAAGGCAATATGATATAGTCGGATGAAAAAGGGGACGAGCTACCAGGGACAAGAGGAGCGCCAGATGGGAAGTGCTGGGTTGCAGGAGTACGGAATGATAAAGGAGAGTGCCAAATCTATGCTGCGGAGCACCGATGGGGATTGAGGAGCGTCCAAACTTGCGGAGGAGCGCCGCAAAGGGAGGGGGGGGGGGGGGACAGGAGGGAGTAATAGAGGAGTGCCAATCCAGGCAGAGGAGCACTGATGGGGATTGCGGAGTGCTATCCCAGCAGAGGAGCGCCGAAAAGGGGGAGGGTGGGTACGCAGTGCGGAATCCAATACAGGAGCGACAACTGTTATGGGGGTAACAACACCTATCCAAGATACTTCATTAAGTACTTAGAAAAACAAGGCGAGTACAGCCATAGATCCTATTTCCTTAGTCTGTATCAGAGGAAAGTTTTTTCTTTTCTTTAAATTCCGCTGTCCCATTATCTAGCTTAATTGGCCTCTTACAGTCCTTAACGTAATGACTTCCTTTTCTATCGGATGGCCAGGCACAGTGTAACCACTGTTCCTCAGTCTTTCTCCTTTGAAGTTCTGAAGCACAGATCCCTTCAGTTTCATTATGTCAGATCTTTTTCTGAACTCTTGTTGCCTTTTTAGTCTGCTTTGAAAGATCAACGTGACTAGCTTTAACTCTGCCAGTAACATTCCGTAGTGCGCTTCACCGCTGTCGTCGAGAGCTCGTTAGAAATTCCTCGCACTCTTGCAGATCTTTATCCTGATGTTCAGTATCAGAGATTTCCATATCACTTGGCTCCGAATTATTCGTTTGACGTATTGCTGAACAAAGCCTAGATTCCTCCTGGAGATCTAGAGGTGTCGATGAAATGTCCCTAGTACGACAGTTCGTATTTATCTGATCAGGCTCCCAAAAAGGTGCCTCTATTTGTGTCTGTAAGTTATTGATACGGATAAATAATCCTGATTGTAATCCAATAATCGAAGATATCCACGAGAGGCGTTGGGCCAAGATGATGAACTGATTCATTCTAGCAAAAGATATAATCTTTTCCAAGGCGTATACGATGACATTGGTGTCATTCTCCCAGGTAATGGTCATTCGTCCAATATAGACTTTATCAAAGGTGCAGGGCTGCCGCTACACAAAGCTAATAGATTCTAGGTATAGATATAATAGATATAGGTATCATAAAAACGCAATAATAAATTAGGATATTTCTCCGCTGGAAGGTATCGTTTTTCGTTTGGCTGTTCACTGATGTCCCTCTTCATTGTTCGAACAAAGTGATATCTTTATAGTCTTCCAACGACCATGAATAAATCCCTCAACAATAGCCAAGTCATTCAAATAGTGGCCACGTACAACGTGTTCATGCAAGATATCATATCGGCTCATTAATCAGACAACATCTCCATTTCGCAATCGTATGATTTCGGATAGTTGGAACATTCAACCAATTCCCCATATTGGTCATGCCTTATCGTAATTTAATAACCTCTTCTCCAGATATTAAACTATCGCGTCATTGATTCATTTGGTGACGAGCCGATACTACGCCAATGTAGATTTTAACGAATTTGCCACCCATGCTGCTCAACTCAATGAACATTGGTTGCTCCAGGATTTCGCCAACATTGTATATCACTCAGTTACGTCATGCTTAGGCTGACTCTGGGCCGGGACGTGCCTCACTGTATCCATCCCTATTACAGTTAGGCGTGAGGAGCCCACTTACTCGCATATTGACTATCAACTGCCGTGTAGGAACCCAGTCATACAATTCCCGCATAGTATGCAAGAATGAAGGAAGGTAGAATCTTCTCGTGACTAGTACAAGCTCCAGCTAAGGAGTGTAACTACTGACTCTACTTGACCCATCTATGCATAGTCTTATGCAATCACTGAGGCCTCAAGTATCATTGTCACTGCTTCAGGAGAACCCCTAACAACAACCCAGACCGAGGAGCACTGGTGGGAATTGGAGAGCTCCCATCCCAGGCTGAGGAGCGTGGAAATGAGGATATAGAGTGCGGAATGAAATAGAGGAGCGCTAAATCGAGACAGAGGGGATTATGGAGTGCCTATCCCAGCGGAGGAGCGCCGAAACACGAGGAATTGACTGCAGAAGGATATAGAGAAGAGTGAATCAAGGCTGAGGAGCACCAACGGGAATTGAGGAGTGCCTATCCTAGCGGAGTTGCACCGCATTGTGGTGGGAGGGGGTTTGAAGCGGCCCACTAATGTGTGATTGAAGGGTGCAGTGGCATCCGGAGAAAAATATATCATAGGGGATGGACAAAATGTACCTCGATATTCATCTTGGGAATACAAAACTGTGGCCTTCTTTCCACCTGCGTACTCAGACAGTGCACAATGAATAGCTGTGGCTACCAGCGCTAAAGTCTGCGGAGCAAGAGGTTGGAAATACTGGGATGTTGTTGGCTGGCTCCCCAAGCTATTGGCCATAAAGAATAATTGATGGTAAATGAGATCAAGCACTTCCATTCGCGTGAACTATGACTTCTTATCATCAACGACCTTGGGGATATATGCATCGTCGAACAGGAGCTCCTTAACCTGAATCCGAAGCTCAGTCTCAGAGTGCAAATCCAACTGGAAACAATGGACAACAGTTCGCCGTGCCTCATCTACCATCCGTCCTCGAATGGTACTTATCTTCAATGTCAACTATGCATAATTTGGGGCGTAGTCAATATCGTAAATCCGATAGAGGAGCATTAAACAGAATCCAAGACTTACAGCTTCTCATGTTTGCGGATCGATTTTGAGAGATGGACCGCTGGGCAATTGACACACAGATGGTGTACCTGCAGGAACACCTGCTAATGCCCGCTGACATTACTGAGCATCAATGGCAAGTTTCCAAGCTTGTTCAACTATCAAGTACTTGTCATCGGATGACATTGGCCAAGGAGTCTTCCTGAGTACAATTGCATCCATGAACCTGTTCGCTACCTCAAAAGTAACCTTTTGGTTTTGGGGAACGTTCTGATCTGCACTGGCCTTGGGTTGTGGAGCATTCTGGGTTCCATTAGGCTTGGGTTGTGGCAGCGCCTGGGTGGATGGTGCACGGTCAGACTCGGATGACTTGTTGAGGAGGGATGACTTTTGGTGCTTGAGCAGTGGTAGTGCCATTGACCCAGGTGGTTTTCAGGAATTTGGGAGCAGAGGGCGTGCAATAACAGTATCGGCACGGCTACGTTTCTTTGGCAATGGAACCCTTGTGGTATGTAAAGACTTGTCCCGGCGCGCCTGGCCTCGAAGTAGGACCTCCTGCTGTTCATCAAAATTATCTTCTTCGATGTTGGATGATGACTTGGACTCTCCATGGGCCTGACTTTCGCCCTCACTGTCGCCATCACCGATGTCCTGATCGGTATCAGCACCCTGCTTCATTAATGAAATCGGCGATATCAGTCATCCACAATATGATGCACAATGGCAGATAATTGGAAGGGAAACAGTTGACAGGAAATGAAGATTGGTTGCTTTCTTGAATGCGAGTTCTCTCTCTAGATGTGCTTCTTGATTGTTCTGTGAATAGTGATTCCTCACCTGGCTGCGCGTAGGTTCCATTTGCTGCAATGAAGATAGACAGTTGGGGAATGTGGGAGAGAGTGTATAAGCAGTGAATACAAGATTAAGTGCAATAGAATAACGGGATTAATGGAGCAAGAAGTTGCACATAGTCCAGGAGGATGTAATTCGAGGCGCGCCTTGAAGGTTCCAGGAGATATGACTTCAATGGTTCATATTGATTTCGAGGATGGCAGTTGGCTGTTGTGATTTAGGATGGTGTCAGATGCACCGGAATAGATGGATTCGTTGTCAGGTGCGCCGGAATGGATGGATTCCTAATGCCGAATGTTAGCAACTCTCCTATCATCAACACTGTGTATGGATGCAAGAATTGGAGGTAGGCTAAAGCCAACTCACATCGAATACAACAACATGCACCTGAACGAGATACACCTGAACGAGATGCACCTTAACAAGATGCACCTGAACAAGATGCACCTGAACGAGATGCACCTGAACGAGATGCACCTGAACGAGATGCACCTGAACGATACGCTCCTGAACGAGACGCACATGAAGAAAACTGATAACATTAACTAACCCTTGGTGCTGGCCAAATGGAGCACTGAGAACCTGAATGAAAATGTGTGTCCATGCATAGGACTCATCTATCCGAAGTGATTATGCGTGAATGCTCGAGCATTTGACGTGACCGCATGGCATACAATTGGTGCAGCATTGAGAATATGCAGAACTCAATGAGTGACGGCTGAGTTGGAAGGGGTCATACAGAGTGTGTTATCGATTTAGGAGAATTATGAATCTCCATATGTGGTGTATCTGCCGGAGGGACACACGTATATTCACGATAGTCAATTATATCAGGATGCTGCAGCTAAGTTAGCGGTCGATACGGCAATATCGTAAGCACACCTTCCCTTTCATGTGTTCATCTGGGCCGTGTCTGCAGAGTATCCTTCACAACCATGTTGCAGTCAATGGAGGAGGGTGAGAATTTGGTATACGGAGGACAGATACACGCCTAGATACAGGCGTAGAGACAATATGGTAAGGTACATTGGATGATTCAGGGGTAATCTTATGGATTCAAGCACTTGTCGATGCCAAGATTGCTAACCAATGAGTCATAAATACTCACTCACATTCTGATTTTGTGCCTAATATCTAGTACGTTGCGGTTAAGGGTTCTCCCCGAAGCAGTGACCATGATACATGGAACAGTCGAGAAATGCATAAACTAATGCAAGATTGTGCAAGCAGGATCAGTAGTACGCCCTGTAGCGGGGGTTCAGACTAGTTACGAGAAGATTACAGACAGCCACAGCTGGCAGATGGACTTGCAACTACTAAGCCTTACCGGGATGTTCATGCACATCCACGGTGGTAGTAGTTTCTATCTTCTTTCATTCTTGGATACTACACGGGAATTGTATGAGTGGGTTCATACACGGCAGTTGATAGTCAATATGGGAGTACGTGGGCTCCTCACACCTAACTGTAATTGGGACGGATACAGTGAGGCGCATCCCGGCCCGGATGGCCTAAGCAAGACGTAACTGAGGGATTCACAACGTTGGCGAGAGCCTGGAGCAAACACTGTTCATTGATATGAGCAGCATGGGTGGCCAATTTGTTTAAGATTCATGTTGGCTTAGTATCGGCTAGTGACCGAATACATCTATGACGCGATATTTAATAACTGGAAGGGAGAGGTTATTAAATTGCGATAAGGCATGGCCAGAGGATTGGTGAAATGTTCCAACTCTCCGAAAACATACGATTTGCAAGATATCTAAGTTAAAGATGTGGTCTGATTAAATGAACAAGATGATACGTGTCCCCCGGGGCGCACGAGCACTTCCGAGAGGTGCAAGAAAATTTGAATCAAGGATATCTACCGGGCATTGCCAATACGTCCCACAGATAAGTGGCTATCATTGAGGGATTCAATCATGGTCTGGGGAGGGTTCCGAGAGACTATAAAGAGATGACTATGTTCGGAAAATGGGAGGAGAAGCAAGGGATCAGCGCACAGAAAACAATACTTACCAGCGGAGAAATATCCTGATTTATTATTGCGTTTTTATGATACCTACATCTAGTATATTATACCTAGAATCTATTAGCTTTGTGTAGCGGCAGCCCCGCACCTCTGATAAGTATTCCTTGTCTGGATGCCGATCACCTTTCAGAACGACAACGACGTTACTATATACGCTTTGGAGTGGGTTATATCTCATGCAAGAAGAACCCAGCAAATCTTCGTAGCACAGTGTGTGTGGTGGCTAGCTTCAATTAATGGACTTGAGCAGGGATTGGTTTCCCATATCGATAGGCTCCAAGCCCAAGAAGATACGATATTACAAGAGCAACTTCCCTGAGAAGTTTCGGCTACCCCTAGGGACCTGACTGAGGATCCACGAGTTGATCGAGTACTAGATTGCACCGAGCAGTACTTAAGAGAGTCTAAGAGATTGAGGGAAATAGCAGCTTTGAAGATCTCCGAGAAAACGACAACTGTTCGAATTAATCCATTGGGGAGAATTGAGAGATTGTTAAAGAAAGCCAGGAGGATATCGAAAGACATTGCGACCAATAAGCGGAAAGATTATAGCAAGACAGAAGGGCTTGACGTTAGCGAGAGTTCAAGAAGGAAAGCAGCGAACGAGTGCTTACGTTGCGCTTGGCCCATCGATAGGAAAGAAAATCATCGAGTCAAGGATTGAGTCTGACGGACTAAACTAGATAAGGGAACTGCTATACTCCCTAAGGATGGGAACTACCAGAAGCCAACTGGATCTTCAGAAGGAAGTGATCCTGCGGATAGTTCCGATTCGGAAGATAATATAGATTAGGATCTATGGCTGTACGCACCTTGAATACTTAACGAAGTATCTTGGATAGGTGTTGTTACCCCCGTAACAGTGGCACACCTTTACATCACATATTCATTATGAGTCTCTACTACAATATAGGCTTAAATAAATGTTGAGGTTGAAAGCTATATGCTACGATAAGTATGAATGCATCGTGAGACTTCATCTCACAGCAGGCAGAGGAATAATGATTGCATGCATGCATGCAGTTCCGGGGAATTGAGGTGCACCGAAGATTAAATGGTTAGAATAAGATTCATTCGCTGGGGATTGGAGGCTCGCTTTACTCTGATAGTTAATTGCAATCTTCGAAGTTGTCTTTTCATCACTCGAGCTTTCAAGAGTCGCTCACTTCGAACTTCTCTCATGATGGAAATCGGTTCACACAATCTATTTTCAGATACAAGTTTTGGCGGCGCAAACATACATTTAGTCAGAATCAAGTTAAGTCTGCATTCCCAGCATTGAGAACTTAGGCCTCTTTGAGTCAGTGCGGTACATGGGTGAGCGGGAGTTGCCAGCCATCTTTTTGAGTCGCTGAGCGGAATCTGTCTTTTGAGATTCTCACTCTCGAGCTGCAGCTCTTGTGACAGAGCTCGATGATGCCGAAGCTGTTCTAGGATTTGGAAGCAGAGGTCCAAACATACTACTAGGCAATATCAAGTTAAGTGAGGTTGATAATTGGCCAGATCTATGCATTTATGGTTTAGTTGTGCAGGGCTACCTTCCTCCAAAGGACAGTTGACCCGGAGCTAACAGTTTAAGGCATTTTAGTGGTGGCCCTTGCATTACGATCGAGCATAGATTGATATATTAGCAGAGGGCAAGCGGGATGAGCCGTCTGCACCTAAATGTGCAGTGTTTTGAGTGATGACAATCTGTGTGCACAGCATTCACTGATTCAAAGCCGAAGAAAACATGATGAGAATGTAGCAAACTACAATGGATAGTGCACAATGAAGTGGGGAATATGCGCTTCGGAGGCTTATTGTCGCAGTTGAGGCGTGCCTGACCTGGAATGAGACATTCATAATGAGTCGCAGCTTGCCAAAGTTGACCCCAGAGAAATCCAAGAACGTCATTCGGGACTAGATTGCAGATCTCTGTTGTACCTGAACTTCAATCATAGGCCACAACATACCCAGCATTGAATGGTGCAGCTTCGACATGAATACTGGAGCCGTGTCTCAGTCTCTGACTCTCAGGGATGGCGATCTGAGGTGGGCCCGAATGACTATGATATCCCTTCATAAGCTGCAGCTTGGCCACAAATAAGTGAGCCCATGTCTCATATTTTGACACCGGAACTCGATTATCGTGTCGACTGTATTGATTGTGGTATGGGATTGGCAATTATGCAGTGACAGCCAAGACGATAGGTGCCCAGAACTCTCCGGTGCACCTGAACTTGAATCAGATGACAGCAGAAGCTGCGGCTTTGCCTGGAATCAGCCAGTCGGTGTCTCATATTCTGACACAGCTATTCAATATCGCCATGACTTACATTATTGCCAAATTGGATTGCCGAATCTGCACAGTGCGATCAATCTAAATGAGACTCATGACATATAGCCAGGATTCTCCGTTGCGCCTGAGAGTTGCTGAATTGGGCATTGTTCACTCTTTTGAGTTCAAAATGTGTACGTGGCCATAAGTTTCCGGTGCACCTCAAAATCTCTACTGACGCATGATTCGAAGCCCTTCGCTGCATCGTTCTCAACATTCGACTGCAGCCATTTATCATGAGATAGGCCAGTCTGGGAGCTTGTAATTTAGCGTATCAATTGACTTCATCTCTTACTTGTCATTGAAAATAACAATCAAGAACACCAATGAAATTCCACTCAAATAATTTCTGATTAAAGACACCACAACTCCAACAACACAACTTTCATTCGCTTTAAACTGACAGAGAAACAGCATTCATTTATGCAGTATAGTGTACCTTACAAATGACCTTTTGACTATCTGTATATGGTGAGAAGATTATGTTGGTTGAATGTCTAAAGAGGCATACCTTGATGAAGCGTTCTTACAATCTAAGATGATCGCTCATCTGACTGAAAAGTGTCTTCATTCTGTGTCAGCCGCTTCGTATGGTCCTCACGAGACTACAGAATCCGGAAAATCATCAACGTCGTAATGTTTCGGTCAACTCATCAAGCCGTCCAGGACTCTCATTTAGACCACTCCAGAGAGTTGATGGAGATCACTTGCGCGGTTAGCATAGCCACCAGGACCCCTACTCAGTCACCATGTATGTGGTACTCTGTTTTGCCCTAACCAGACAACTCCTGCAAATGCCTGCCACTGCTCGTTCAGTATGCAGAACTTCTGACATATTACCGCATTGTTTACTGCAGTAAGGTCTGGACCAGTCCCGCCCACTTTAGGCGTCATTACGAATACAGAGGGATTGCGTGAATCCTGGGATCTGAGCAGCATTTCTATGAGTTCATCATTGCACATTTCTGCATACATGTGGAAAATATCCACATGATCCGCTAAATACTTCATTAGCCACCACTTCAAATGATGAACTTGGCCAGGAAGAGAACAAAACAGCACTGCTTTTTGTGGAGGAGGTGCACTGGGGAGAGCATTTTGGTGTCTCTCTTGATCCAGAAGGAGCGCCTCTCTTAATGGGTCGTCTTTGTCAGGTTCGGGATACTCCGCATATTCGTAACCAAGCATTGGCAGAAATGTGTCAATCAGCCATTGGAAGATCGGCGAATCCACCCAACTATCGAGTGCCCATTCATTGTACCATTGTCCAGAAACGTCATTGCGATCCTCTGTGTCTCCCAACACTAACAAAAAACATGCAAGCCGCCATCAATGAACTCTCCATGCTCCAGCAGCACCACGTGAACTGTATCTCTCCACCTGGGCCTTTAGTTTCGCTAGCGGGTCCTCAGTCCACTCAAGATCAATCAGGTGTGAATTCTCCTTCGGTATCCGCACTAGTGGTTTTCTGTAGGTAAGTTTCAATTCCAAACCGCCTCCTGATCGTCCAAGGCTTTGCAATCTGTATCATCCGGTGCCCCGCATCCTGTTGAGCTTCGTTGTCTTCAGTCTGGATCGCATGCATCACACTTTTCACAGCGGAATACAATGCATCTGCACCATGCTTTTTTTTCACAATTTCATCCTCTGGATCGTCAGGCGCACCTGAAAACAGCCACATCGCCTGATATCACCGGTCATAGAGTGAATGGAATCCCAGTGTAGCTGTGACTTGAAGTTTGAATCCTATTTTCACATTCATCGCAATGTGCCAGCCCACACTGTTTTGAGTCTTGTACCGATGGGACTCATCAAAAATTCGAAAACTCCATGCGCAGAAGGCGAGTTGGCCGTAACTTGATTGTTTCGCTCTGGACGATAAGGTATCATACGACACAAGGTGGATATTCAATTGGTTTTCCAGCTTGTCAATCCTGGTGTTCAGACCCTCATGGGTGAGATTCGCATTTTCGGCATGCAACAAGTTGACCAGTTTGAATTCGGTTCCATGTATCATCTCGTCGATGAAGGTCTTAAAAGTCTCTGCCATTCCCGGTACGGTAACCACCAAGATTGGTTCAAGGGCTGATTCGAGTGCTGGATGCCCATGACGTGGTGTTGTCTGGATCTGCAACAGGCAGTAGGGCACAGAATGCAATCTCTGGAGGGGATCCCACTCTCGTTCTTCACCGACAATGCTGGGAAAGTCATTTACCGCCAAAATCACCCACTCTTCAAGGGTATTCCCCCATAAAATGGACAGTGGCAACCCCATTACAATCTTCTCAGTGACCAATTTGAAAAGCATTGCCATTGCAACTGAGGTGAAAGTCTTTCCAAGACCCATTTCATCTGCCACCAGTGCTCCTGGTATATCAGTATCCCAAACCCACCTCTTCATGATGAACCAGAAGGCCCGAACATGGTGCACGAGAAAATGTGTTCCGGGCAGGCCTGGAATTGAATACTTGTGGCGTGGAACCCGGTCATCTGTTGATTGACGAATAGGATGAGCATTCAGCAGCCTGACTGCCTCATCCAGACACTCGTGTTCAAATTCGATGTTGATCGTCCAGAGAACCTTATTCAACACGGAGCTCATATTCGCTGGATCGAGGATGTCCTCACCATCGTCCACTTCCTTCTGAACCTCCCGTGCACCTTTGTTCGTGTTGTTTTCGTCCTCAATGATCCCTTTCGGTTGCTCGGATGTAAGCTGGGCAGATGGGCTCAGATTCCGGTGCTCCTGAAACTCATCGTGATGCTAGGTATTTTGCAGACAAGCAACCATTGGAATGAATATATACAGATGCAATACAATCAATTCTATTCTTTCAATCAGAACTTACATTAATACAAGTATCATTCTCATGCCCACCATCCTCCTCTCCCTCCTCTCTTCCACCCTCTTCAGAACCTTCCAATGTCGATTTATAATGAATAGCAGTTGCGCCTATCTAGCCTTAACATGGCAAGCAGGGATTACCTTCGCTGGTCTAATTATGTGCGCGGCAATCTCCGGCCCGGTAGCTCACATCATTTTGACCTAAAACATTTTCGGATCATGTCGAAGTTTCAACTTGAAAGCCTTTGAAAGGCCACAGTTGTACGAAATCTGGCCATATATGGGGTCCATTATCATTCACTCGTTTGTATATAATCCCATATACTGTTCGTGCACTGCGGCCTGCTCCAACCTGCACTTGAACTTCGATGTTAGAATGTATGGCTCTGTCGGGCGTCAGTTTTTGTTGATGAAATCAATCAGCTCGTCCCAGTCCATCACATCAGTATACACAGCTTAGAGTTGATTTGGGGATAGAACGATATCGTTGCCATTCGACACGCGCCAAATCACAACCATGAATCTGTATTTGGCAACCCTGGGAGGTTACTGCTCGCCGTTTGGCTCGTGCGCTCTCCCAAATTAGTCGCCGGTCGCTTGTCGCCCTGCCTTCCCTCGTTCCTCGCCTCCTGAATTCCGCTTGCACATTTCTTTAAAAACATCTCCACCCATTGCCGACGAATCCATTAGGCATTATCGAAATCATCCAATGGCAGCCAGCTTTCAACTGTCTCCAAAAAATCTGCAACTGTCATCTCCCAGTGCGGGGGTCCATCTCTGAGCTGTTTCAATCGGTTCTGCCCCCAGATACTGGACCGATGCTTTTTCTCGAGGAACCCAGCCATGCATACTGTCTTCTCCATGTTGAACCCACTATAGTTAGCCTGCCCCATCCTGTGGGCAAATTGCTTCAAGGAGAATTTGGTTTGCTTCAGGCTGACTGGGGGTTAACCCTCTGCACCGCCCAAGTCCGACGAATTGTCGCTCTCATCATCTGCATCATATTCGTCGTAGGAAATCTCCGGCAATGGGGGCAAGTCCGTAATCATTGCGACATCTATTTTCTGAGACTCCGCAGGCGGCAGGATTGGTTTCGTTCGGAGGCTAATGGGAGGTCTCCCAGGTGCGCCAGAAGGATGACCGGGTGGAGGAGTAGAGCTGGATGATGTTGGCTGATTGACTGGATTGTTTCCCGGTGGTCCTGGAGGCACTCTCGGTGCACCTGGAGATGACGGCCCTTGTCCTGGGAACTGCTGCAGTGGAAACATTCGAGCCTCGCCATAACCGCCTTGGTGGAGGTCATATCCTTGTCATGGTGGCCCATAACTTGGATATTGTTGCCTTATGCTAGTGGTTGGTTGGGAACTGTGTGTCATGTCGAATGGAGAATGGTAATAAAACTGCGGAGCACCTGGAAATGGCTGCTGTGAAGGAGGGTAACCATACCCATGCGGCAGTTGATATTGATTGGGGTGTTTCCTATATCGACTGTCTTTGCCAGTGGTAGTATGTGAACCATCATCGGAAGATCCTGAATTGTCATCACAGCACTGTTGTGAGCCAAATAGGCCACCCGGTGGAGCCCTATTCGCTGTCTGCAGTGGAGATCCCTTCATCGACATGTTCGGTGAACACACATGGTGGTAAACTACTATAGATGTATGATGTGATGTAGAATAACTCGGAGTATGGTTGAGTATGTTGCAGATCGCGATGACCTTCAGCGGAATGATGGGCTTCGTATATCCCATTCTGTTGTCACGAACTGTGGTGTTTCACTACACCTTTGATCCATGAAACCGACCCGGGCCTTGAGAAAAAGAAACCTTAATCACACACATCCCACCGTTCTTTGTTATATATATGCTCGAATGCATATACTAGGATATTGCATAGATGCTAACCTTCATTTCCTCCAATGACTTTAACGGTCGTAGAAGGGATATGATATTATATCTCCAGAACAGAACAAGAACTATATCCAGTATAAAGGTTAGCACAACTAGGGATATTACACATCAGTTGTGCGTGTACGACCTTGCAACCTCATTCAATAGGTGGCCTGTGAGTTGAGCAGCAACAGTGATGCTTCCTATTGAGCTCCTTGTCTAAACATATTGTTCTCCTCAGGATCCACGCTCTGGTCAAGGATCATTACTGAAGCAACCATCCTACCAGCCTATCAGTTCTTGATGATGATTGCGCAGGCATACAGCTAGCTACGATACTCACCCATTCATTGTATTAAGACAATCTAACTTCATTATCAGCTGCTTGGAGGCTCGAGCGCAGGTATACCTTACAATGCTGCAATGACATAGTATAAGGCCCATGGTGGTGAATGCAGTGATGACAAAAGAAACCTTCTCTTGTTTTCAAATGATGTTCAGCAGACGATGTGCACCATTATTGTGCGGGATATGATTTAAATAGCATGGTTTATAAAGAAACCTGATTGTAAGGTGATTATATTTTACCCCTTCCCAGCATTTGGCAGGGTGCGATGCAGCTGTCAATGTCATACGCTGACCCAATATGCCTGAGGCTCACAATTACCCCCTGAGGAAGTATCGTCAAGATGCATCTGACTAGGTGTTCACTGACCATTTCTCGAATATGGTCAACACACTCCGGAAACATGCCAAATGCTTTATCTGCAAAACGAAATTATTTGACGAGAACCAACTCGAGGCTCACTATCAACACTATCACCCAATATCTATGAATGAAGGGCTATTACCTGACAGGATTTTACCACCTGCAGGCTGGGATCAACCCGAGCCATCATGGTTCAACTTTAGTCGGTGCACCTGAATGGCCATCGATGAGCTAGTCAACTAATAATCTACCCATAGACAATGTACCTGGTGCGCCACCACCGGAAGATACTCCTGACGAAGAAACAATAGACCCCCAGAAGCCTGATCTGACATGTACCCCTGATCCAACAAAGACGAGGGCTCATAGGCAGGTAGTCGGAGTGGAAAATGCGGGGGGGACAGCATATGGCGAAGCAACTGGATTGTACAACAAGCATTGCAAGTACTCAGAACAATGGAATCCATGGCATCCATTTCAGTCAGCACACAACTTTCAACAGGCGCAATCATTTAGCCAGTAAACGAAAACGTGGATCGATCAGCATTTGAGGCGTGGACTGGACAACTTCCAAATCGAATGATTTCAATCTGCAGATGCTCTGTGAAAGCTGCTCTCAGAACTCGATTTCGGGCTTGGCGATGATAGTTGGATTGAAGATGATTCATATATCTTTGGAACATTATACTAGAGGGATATTTTCAAATGTATCCAGTTTCTTTTGGCATGTCTCCCATGTCACGTGCACCTGGATTTTGAACAAGTGTGCCTCGCAGACTTGGAAAGTCGGCGAATTTACAGTGAGATGAACACCGGCGACTAGCGGCGGGATACGCAAGATCAGCTTCCTGCCAGAGCGATGATTGTGCCAGTCATTTCTCCATCCGACAAGACTCACGTGACCACCTTTTCGAGCGATCAGCATGCCTGGCCGCTGTATCTCAAGAAGGGTAATATTCGAAAAGATATCCGCCATACACCCAAAATGCGCGCCTGGATTCTCGTTGGGCTGATTCCATGTCCCCCGAGAGTTGGTTGAAATACCGACGATGCATGGCATTCCGCAGTTGGAACAGTGCTGTCCCCACTCCGGGATCTTCACATAACTGGTCCTGGCTTCAAATGGAATTGTGCTGATGGATTGCAGAGACAATGTTATCCTCTTTTGGCGGCCTGGGTCAGGGATTATCCAGAACAAGTCATGATTGCTCAAGTCTCATATAGCTTATGCCCGATGTGTGAAATTCCTAAAGGTGTGCCGTTGGGGCATTCAACTTGTCCAGCACTCGATGACTCAAGAGATCCGCATGTGTACTCACCGGTTCTAGACAAAACTAATATTGATGTTCTGCACACTCTCCATGTTCATCCAATCTGTAACCAGTTCTGGCAATTCCCTCTCTGCAATGTCTATCGCCTTTGGCAGCCTGATGAATTGCATCAGCTGCTCCTGGGTTTAGTTAAAGACTTATTGCACTGGCTGCTCAAATACCTGAAAGCTAGAAATGTCAAGGATCAATTCGACAATCGATTCACATCAGTACCATGATATCCAGGCCTCCTGCACTTCTCTAAACCATTTGATTCAATGAAAAGCAGCTCCTGGCAGGGCAAAGAGATCTGGGGCATGATCAGAACACTGTCAGTGAATTGCGCTCCAATTCTTCACTGCTCCAGGGATGACAGGAAAACTGCGGCGGAAACAGCCTCTGATGAAATGGTAATGGGAGCAGTGTGGGCATTATGTGAATTCTCTCTACTTGTCAGCCAACAAAATCACTCTGACCTATCCCTCACAGCACTAGATGATGCACTGAAGCGAGTATACAAGAAGAATATTGCCTTTCGAGAACAGAAAATGTCGAAGTCTGCGAAGAGCAAAGTGGATGAACAGTTGGCAACAGAATCCCATCAGTTACGAGAACAAATGATTCATAAAATCCGTGCTCCAATGGAATTTCAGATGTACGGGGCTGAAAAGGTTACTACATCAAAACGAAGGCAATTTCAGGTGCGCCTGAATAAAGCCCAACAAGCGGCAACTAAGTGGTCAGAGGCTGATCGGCAGAGGGCAATCGAGCGATTGGAGCGCAAAATCCATCACATGCCACCTGTCAAACGCAAGCTTTTCGATAAATTATTCCAACATCACGAGCGACTACCATTACAAGATGTCGGGACTAAGGCAACCGGTCGCAGGAGCATATTCGCCAAAAAACTTGCTCAAATGAAGACTGCTGCCGAAGAAGAGGTTTATGGGGTGGTAAACATGACCAGCGAGAAGTCTGTGGAATTTCAGGTCCGTCTATCCGATGCTGAGACTGAAGCCACTACCTGGAATCTTGCTGATATTGACCCCATTGTGAGTCAGCTGGACAGAGAGATTAATGGTATCACATCAAATGAGCAGATGAGGTTCAAGTAGGAATTGTCCATCCGCTCGATCGAGTGTGAAGATTGGTGGCAGGCAATCGTCGTTCAGGAGCTCCGGAAAACCATCGAATAACGTGTGATTCATTTCGGATATCCAAAGATGCATCTCGTGAGCAATATATCAGAGTGACTTCGCCGAATGGGTTCCGGCGACAATTTCACCACCAATATTTCTGAACCGCTACGTATGGGCAATGTGAAAGAGGCATATCGAATTACCAACAAAGTCAAATACATTTGACACATGCTCAAGCACAATGACCGGTCTACCGCTCTTGACTATATGGAAGAGACACCCTCATATCTTGCCCTGCAAGGCTGGTACACAATTGACGCGGCAAAAGTTTTTAACCTAATATCTGCTGCCAAGCAACGGCAAAATACTCGCAGAGCCCATCTTTTACGCCTCCAGCATCGTGAGGATGAGCCATTCTTCCGCCCTGTGTCACCACAGGTACAACATGTGAGAGAAACTGATGTCCGTAGAGTGTGCCGAAGTATCAAATTAACCTCACTCAGAGATACATCAGAAGATTTTGGAATTCCCAACTTTGGACAGCTATTCCGTTCACAAATTGAAGAGGACTGGGGACACGAAGTTTGTGGACTTGTGCTCGGATATGATCAGAATGTACTCCTTGACAGTATATTTATCAAACGTCAGAATGGACTGTCATACTACCGTCAACCATTTCACTGCCCTACATCTGTTGAGCGTCTGGGACTTGATTGCAAGGTAGAATAAACCGATGCCAACCAAGGGGTGATGCCTGAATCTCATAATATCTGGGTCCAATATACGGACAGTGACCTCGATAACACCTTCCAAGGCCGAGTTCCTTCTTATCCTGGATTATACTTTAGCTGGACTCGGCTGAATCAGATCCTCTAATTCCCGGAGTGCCTGCCTGCCGGAACAACCATATCGACCTTTTCTAAACGGTACAAGAAGTCTCAACAATGGATATTACGTCCTCAAGTGCAAGAATATGCAGTGGTGATTCCAACAAAGTACAAAGATCCGCATGATTGGGCTGATTGTGTTGACGGGTTCATCCGGGTTGTCAAACAGACTGATATGATGCATATTGTACCCGTCGGAGCAATTGTTGGACCAGCACATTTGGTGCAAGAGAACGCTGCATCTGATAAAATCGACGGTGTATGGCTCGTAAATAATCATGTGCATTTAGATACCTACTGGACTGTATATTGAATTACAATGCCTGAATCAAGGTGTGGAGGAGGAAGATAGTTAGTTAATTGAATTGTACTATTTGATATAAACATTACAATAATCACTCCTGGAGAGGACGGCTCCAGGTTCGAGATGCACTGGAATAGTCTTGGAGACGTGGCGAATACTCCCAATAGCTCCTAAATTTGCACATTCTAATAGTTTGATTTTGTAGCATTTCGAAGACAACCATACACTCTTCAGGATATTCTTGTATTCTATTCCACAACTTCCAGAACATTGAGGAGCACCGGTGATGTGGTCTCGGAGCACCTGAGAGCTCATCACTTTGCACTCAGCCTATCTGGGAGCATCTGGGAGTATCTGGAAGGATCAGTGTGGCTGTGCAGAGTTGCTGAGTTGTTCAGTGGTGACTTCCAAACCATTTTACATTTTGCTGATGAAGTGTGGCGTCTTCTTGTCATGATTTAGAAAGGCGGCAAGTGATAAATACGAAAAATTAAAGGAGTGACTACAGGAAATGTGATTGAATGTAGAGTAAATGAATTGGAGCGTTGTGTAAAGAGAAGAAAGGATTGATATGATAAAAGCATCGTCGTGATGTGTCGTTTTATCCTGTCGACAATGCAAGGATCTTGGCTTGTTCCGCCACCCACACTTCCAACTCCTTGGATGGACGGGAACTCGAAACTAAGAATGGCAGGTGACAAGTGTGCCCCAGGGTTGTTGATTGGGTTCCTATGACAAAAATCGTTATCATAAGAACCTAAAAAGCGTTTGCATTTCACAAATCATTTGGGCTAACTTCTGCTGGGTAAAGATACTAAACTACCAATTACATGATAGCCATACATGGAGTCCTATCGCTGCCACTATGACTCCCAACAATATACGTCACAACGATCAATCCCAACATTGTGAACTCTTAACACAGCCCTTCATGCATGAATATGAATGATGTAATAATAAAATAAACAAAACACCAAAAAGAGACCAAAAACCTCACCAAAAAAATCCAAATTATCACGCATCTGTCCACCCTCCAAAGTGCCAGAAAAATACCCACCCGCAACGCAAATCCTTGAACAACCGTCCAGCCATTGCATTCCATCCTCACAATGATAATTCTGCAGCTAGGAGGCTGCTTGTATGCTTCCAATTAGCCAACGAGGCCGCAGTGGGAGGATTCACAATGTGATCGTGCTCGAGTAGCCAAGCCACATCCTCACCAGCAACAACCCTTTGCTTGTGATCGACACAGGGACCAAGACCACGGTTTTGGATGACTTCAAGGTACTGCTTCTCACTGATAGGCCTCTGTGGAAGGTTCTGATCACACTTTTGGAAGCCTGTTTTCGTCGTTGGGAAGCTTCTCAGATGGGGCGCCGCATCTCACCATCATCATCCGATTGCTCCCTGATATTGTCAATCATATTCTAAGCTGGAGATGGGAGGATGACATCCAGAGGAAGGTTGCTGCGGCCACCACATATAGGCGTCTGGGCACCATCTGTGCCGTCAGCTTGTTGGCCACGATAAATGGCAGAAAATAGCGTTGGGTTGCTTAATGTCATCACCGCCTATACCTATCCGGCAGCAGTATTGTTGTCGAAGATTGAGGTAACATCATGGGCGTACGGACCACCATCTCCATTATGCTCCTCCAAGATGCCTGAAAGCTCTCGGATTTTGAGGCTGGGGTCTGGCAGACCAGCAATCGCAGCATTGACGATGGATGAAATGGTCGTATCGATGATTGATGTACATGAGCAAAATGTAAATCGGTCTGGAAGCAACACGCAATCCTCCCAGACACTCCGGGCGACCTCACCAGAGCTTCAAACTACTTCCAGATGCTCCCAGACCCCCCTGGAGCTTTGCAAAGTGCTCTCAGACTCGGCAAGAGCATTCTCAGGTGCTCCTGAAAGCACCTGGAGGTATGGAGGTGCATTCAGGATGCTACAAGATTTTACTTATAGAATAGTCAGATTTTGGGGCTCCTGAGACCTCTGCACAGATCAGCGGGAGACTTCGGGAGCAGCAGAGACTGCTGCGCAGCTCTGCGAGAGACTTGGTGCCGTATTCTGGCATCAGTGGTTCTTACGAAACCACAAGGCCTTTTATCCGATCATATTCGTCTTTGTTACAGTCACAAGATTGGCTACATCCTAATATGGCATGCATTATTTAAGTCTCAGTATATATACACATACAGTCAATCTGGCCGCAGATGGTACTCGAGCATAATCGGAGGAGCACCTGGACACACCCATTCAGAGAACTCGGAGATGCAGCACTTGGGGCTAGCAGGTAGAGAGCCCACCTTCAACTCTCCGCCGTATCTATCGTGATATCCAAATGGAATTCGTGAGAATGGGCTGTTCTGGTTTGACCAGCATAGGGATAGGGTGAGAAGATATGATACTACCCAGCGTTGAGGATCCACGCAATTGCATGGAACCACGAAATCTCGGACGGTGCGAGTGAGACCACAAGTTGGGAAAGATAGAGTGTGTATTTTCATTGTATGACAAGATGAGATGGAAATGAGATGATGTCTATCTACTCCGGGGTCTGACTAATATATACTACATCTCTCTGTCCACCTCTGTTACCCCGGTATCTCTCTAAAACCGCCATCGCTCCTTGAAAATGTACTGGGGGGCCGTGATCGAGCATGTTTGGAGACGCTCTCGGACACTGAGATCGGGTGAACTCAAAGATGCACTTGTATTCCGCAACTGAGGGAGCATGGAGATGCTTTTCGGGACCACGAGATCGAGTGAACTCAGAGATTCACTTGGAGGCCGTGATTGAGCGAGTTTGGAGATGGATTTGGAGGCCGAGATCGAGTGAACCCAGAGATGCACTTGGAAGCCATAATTGAGCGTGTAGGGTGATACACTTGGAGGCCATAATCGATCAAGATTGGAGGATAACTTGGAGGTGGATGATCTGGAGGCGATTGATCCGAAGGCATTCAATCTGGAGGCAGTCAATCTGGAGGCGGTGGATTGGCAGGCATGTGCGGTGGATGCTGAGACTCTATTCGTTGGTTATCTCGTAAATGTTGGAATGTAGAGAATTGAGTACAACACGGTCCGCTGAGAGCTGAGAAGACTGGCTGGGAGCGGGAGACAGTCGATCTTGGTATGATGCAGTACCCGCTGTATGCAGAACCCGTTGTATGCTGCACTCGGTGTTTACTCTTGATCATCGCATGCAGAGATAAGGAGGGATCGACTTAACTTCGTGTTCTTAGGTGATGGTAGAGTTGAGGACGAGACAGGGAGAGATGAGAGGAGATGGGGGATATCATCATGAGAAACTGGGACTGAAGAGAATTTCGTGTGCGAGTGAATTTACCATCCCCGATACGGCAGGTAAGAGTCCCCATCCGGCGTCTAATTACACCAATACGAGGTCTTCCAAACCCAATCAGGAAAGTCGTACCCCTGATTTGTCATATCCCCTTGTATCCTCCACATCGTTCTCATATTCATCCTCATCTCTCTTTCTCGTCCATACTATTTACCATCATCGCAGAACACAAAGTTAAGTCATACCTCTCTATCTCTCCATGCCATGGTCATGAGTTGACACCAAGTACAGCATACACCGAGTACAGTATACACCGAGTACAGCATACACCGAGTACAGTATACACCGAGTACAGCATACACCGAGTACACCATACATCGAGTACAGCATACACCGAGTACAGTGTCCATCCATGATTGTTTGACTTCCCTTCATTCTCATGATTACGAGTTGACCCCTGAAATTAGGTGCAGCATCTGGTGTGGCCTCCCTACACCATCGACCGCCATCAGCCAGCTCGCCATGAGACCTCAAAGGTAAAGTCACCTTCCCACATTCCCAAGTTTGCTAGTCAACTCACTGATGAATAGATTCTCATCACCCGGCCCGCTTTCCATCGACCGCGTCCAAGTACTCGTCCAATCTCACTAGATCACATGGTCCAAAGTGTATCGCCAAACTCGCTCGATTACTGCCTCCAAGTTCGCACAATCTTGGCCTCCAAGTGCATCTCCAAACTCGCTCAATCACGGCCTCCAAGTGTATCTCCAACTAGTTCAATTATGGCCTCCAAGTTCACATGATCTTGAGGTCCAAGTGCATCTCCAAACTCGCTCAACAATGATCTCAGAGTGCATCTCGAAGCTCACCCGATCACGGCCTCCAAATGTATCTCCCAATTCGCTTGATTACCACCTCCAAGTTCAGCACTAAACTCGCTCGATCACGATCTCACAGTGCAACTATAAGTTGACTTGATCACAGACTCCAGGTGTATATCCAAATACGGTTGATTACCGCCTCCACATCAGCAAAATGTAAAATGGTCTCGAAGTCACAACGGAACAACTCAGTAACTCTGAACAGCCACACTGATCCTTCCAAATGCTACAAGATGCTCCCAGATAGGCTGAGTGCAAAGTGATGAGTGCTCAGGTGCTCCGAGACTACTTCACCGGTGCTCCTGGATGTTTGGGAAGTTGTGGAAGAGAATACAAGGATATCCTGAAGAATGTATGGTTGTCTTCGAAATGCTACAAATTCAAACTATTGGAATGTGCAAATTTCGGAGCTATTGGGAGTATTGGCCGCGTCTCCAAGACTATTCCAGTGCATCTCGAACCTGGAGCAGTCCTCTCCAGGAGTGATTATTATAATGTTTATATCAAATAGTACAATTCAATTAACTAACTATCTTCCTCCTGCACACCTTGATTCAGGCATTGTAACTTAATATACAGTCCAGTAGGTATCTAAA
>Ga0307515_10005775_pt1 | contig 24996 bp, 20 predicted proteins | sample 17_EM_MG_FD_194513 | JGI IMG/M metagenome (GOLD analysis project Ga0307515, IMG submission 194513) | Populus trichocarpa ectomycorrhiza microbial communities from riparian zone in the Pacific Northwest, United States - 17_EM | ecosystem: Host-associated > Plants > Roots > Unclassified | place... | reverse complement strand
TAGGTCATGAATATGAAATGTTAACCTAGATTGACATCTATCTTTTTTTTAATCTTTTTTACACTGATTTTTTTTATTTCAACCTTCAACATTGAGTTTATTAAATATTGAGCTTCGTTTTTTTTTGATTTATTTTCTATTAAGAAGGCTTGGTCTCACAACCTGGGTCATGAGTTTGCCATGCTAATTTGGATAGACCCGAGGCTTTGCTTTTGTTTTTGTTTTTTTTCATTTTCATGTTTTTTTTATTTTGTTCTTTAACATTGGGTTATCTTGTTGAATTCAACTTCATAATTGTTTTTGGCAAGCATTTTATTTCTATAGGTTATCATTATCACCTTTTCTGTTTAGATTTAGCACATTTACCATTTTTTTCTTTTTTTTATTATTATCATGTTATTAAATTAAATCATCTTATTGAACCCAGTAGGATCTATAACTTGAGTCACTTGATTTTTTTTCTTGTTTTAAAACACGCTAACATCAATGTTTTAAGTTACAAATACGGGGCTAATCACAGGACCTAATGACATTTAATTTCAGGCAAAATAAGAAATGAAATTATAGAGAAATTGACATGCATATGTTATGTGTTTTGACTAGAAAACATAACCCAGTTATAATTACAGATCCTAATGATAGATCCTACTAATTTAATAATGTAAAGAACTTGAGAGAAGATTTTTTTTTGTAGATGGAACAATGTCATTTTGAGGCTGGAATGGCTAGGACCAGGGTGTATAAATAGAAAGTGTAGGGTAGGATTGGAGTTTTTAGTTATGATCTACTTTAACTAGAGTAAACAAACAATATTGGCTTTTTGACGTAAAGGTTTTTTCTCTAATGTTGCAGCACATGCGGTCCTCCTAATGACTAAAAAAGCCAATTGTTATGTCATCCCAAGAGTTGAATGGCGACACATCTTATAGGGGTGGTGCGTATACATTGGTTTGGCCATGATTGAATTTTCCCTCTCTTTTCTCTCTTCTATCTTTAGGAATCGTGCTGGCACAATCAAAATTAAAAGTTGTCCCCCAACTTTGATTTTATTTCAATAGTAATCCTCATTCTTTTGATTGCTCTTTATTTATTTTAAATTCTTTTTTGATTGATTTTTTTTTATTTCATTCCATAGAATTTGGTCTTATTTGATTTTTATATCAAATCTAGTCCTCATTCTTCTGATATATATTTATATTTTTTATATTATTTTTTTAATTTCATCATTCATCATTTTATTTTTATGTCAGATTTTCTCCTTATTTCTTTAATTGCTTTATTTTTCTTTGGTTTCTTTTTTGAAATTGGTTTTATTTTTTCAATTTCATCATTTGAAATTGAATTTGTTAAGAATTGGACTTCATAATTTTTTTGGTGTAGTGATCCTACTTTCGTGATCCAGGTCACAAGTATGTAATATTAACTAGGGTTGACATCGATCTTTTTTTGTTTTACATGAATTTCCTTTTTCAATTTCATCCTTCAATATTGAGTTTAATATATATTGAGCTTCTTTATTTTTCTATGAGGATAACCCAGCCTCACAATGCAGGTCATGAATTTTTCATGCTAACTCGGATTGGTTTGGGGTTTTTACATTATCTTACATTATTTTGTTTTTATATTAACTTTGATCCTCATTCTTTTAATTATATTTTTTCTGCTTTGGATTTTTTTTTAAAAAAATTCATCATTCAACATTGGATTGGTTGAGAATTGGGCTTTGTAATTTTTTTTTGATGTGGTGATCTCTCATGACCCAGGTCACGAGTATGAAATACCAACTTGGATTGCTATTAGTCTTTTTTTAAAACTAATTTTTTTTTATTTCATCCTTCAATACTAGGTTTATTAAAGATGGAGCTTTGTTATTTTTTATTTATTTGCTTTATCTAAGGATAGTTCGGCCTCATGACCCGGGTCGTAGATTGACCATTCTAACGTTAATTGACTTGGGTTTTATATCATTTTATTTTTATATCAAATTTGGTTCTTATTCTTTTAATTTTTTTTTCCTTGAGATTCTTTTTTGAATTTTTTTTAATTTTATCCTTCAACATTGGATTATTAAGAATTGAGCTTCATGATTTTTTTCAATGTGATGATTATAATCTCATGACCCAAATCACGAATATAAAATGTTAACCCGGATTAACATTTGTCTTTTTTTAATCTTTTTTTACATTGACTTTCTTTTTCTTTTTTTGATTTCAACCTTGAACATTAGTTTTATTAAATATTGAGCTTCTTTATTGTTTTAGATTTTCTTTCTATGAAGATGGCTTGGTCTCATGACCTAAGTCATGAGTTTGCTATGCTAACTCGGATCGACTCGGGGCTTTGTTTTTGTTTTTTTCATTTTTCATTTTTTATGTTGTTCTTTAACATTGGGTTATCTTGTGGCATTCAACTTCATAATTGTTTTTTGGCAAGCGTTGTTTTTCTACAGGTCATCGTTATCATTTTTTCTCTTTAGATTTAGTACATTTATTGTCGTTGTTTTTTTTTTTATCATGTTATTAAATTAAACCATCTTATTGGACCTAATAGGACCTATAACTTGAGTCACTTGATTGTTTTTGCTTTAAAACAATCTAACAATGCTTGAACGTTGATTTTTCAAGTTACAAAAAATAGACCTGACCCGTGGTAAATCACATGCCACCTATATATATGCATCCTTTTTGCACTGGATTCTCATGTGATCTAACTTATATACATGCTAACTAAACTAAAGATGACGTTTAATTTCCAGGCAAGACAAGAAATGAAATTATAGAGAAATTGACATGCATATGTTATGTGTTTTGACTAAAAAAAAAACAATCCAATTTAATTAAAGATCTTAATGAAAAATCCTATTAGATTAATAATGTAAAGAAACTGAGAGAAGGTTTTTTTAGATGGAACAATGTCATTTTGAGGTTGGAATGGCTGGGACCATCGTGTATAAATGGAAAGTGTAGATGGGATTGTAGTTTTCAGTTATGATCCACTTCAAACTAGAGTAAACAACTAGTATTGGCTTTTTGACGTAGAAGATTTTTCTCTAATATGAAACTTTATGTTATTAGATATAATCTTTTATTCAATTGTTGGATCAAGCTATAATATTTCTAGGTGATTCTAGAGGCCTTGTTTTCTTTATGGATAAAATTTCATAGTCATCGAAGTTCAGAAAGCCTTAAAATAAGATTTAGAAGTTACTGTTTAGAATTTGTAGTATTTTCCTAATTGATTTATGATTTTTTTCCTATTTGACTTAGAATTATTTTATTAATTTTCTATCTTTGTTTATGACTTTTTTTAGTATAGATATGGTTGTTTAGCTTGTGTTTCAGGAGACTACTTGAAAATAAATACATAGTAATAATATTACAACTTAGGGTTTTCGTTTGATCATTTTTTTAAAAAATATTTGTGTTCTTGTGCTTCGTCTTTTTGTATTGTTTGTTTTCTATGTCTGTTGATATTAGAGCCCAACAATTCTTGATGGTTAGTTGCAGGGTGTAGTTGAATAACCATGAGTGGAAGAGGTGGTCACACAATAGTACATACTTATGTAAAAGGAGATAAAGAGGTTGTCTCTTAAAAAAGGGACATTCAGTAATTGATGATAGAAGACATGCAAAAACAAATTATAAAATTAACCTATCGACTAGTGATCATAAACATGCAGAGGCAAGTTGAAGAATTATCCTATCAATAAGCAAATATGAAGAAGAGAAAACTAAAGGATCGTGAGAAGAATGATCACAAATCCATGACTTGTTTTGAGAAATCATTTTAGAGGTAGAAGCAAAGAAGACAACTTTTTGATCAGGATGAATATGATATTGAAACTGAAATTTTATATGATTCTATTTCTTTTGTAGATTAGAATCAATCACCAAAACTTGATGAGAATGAGAAAGATGATGCTAAAAGAAAAGGTTTTGATTTAGAAAATCTGATATGTGATGACCTTAAAGTATGCAAAAGATATTCACACTCATAAGTATATTGACTTTGATCTTAATAATAAAACTATCTAGGAGAATGGAACCAAATTAGATGTAGTTTCAGAGATGATTTTTGATTAAGCATATTACGAAGGATGTGTCTCATATGTGCTTAAGGAGAATTTTAAAATTGAAAGGGTCCAAGTTGATGTTCTTGGACTATAGATAAAAGTTGTAAAGTAATTAATTGTCTAAAAGTTCTCCTAATAGAGAAACCATCACACATTTTATTGGTATAATATAAAACTATATAAGAGTGTTTAGTCTTTATAGTGCTAAGTCTCTGGTTGGTTTGGAGTTTGAGAAGGTGGCTACAAGAGTTACCAAATATAGTTTTCAACAAAACACTAAGATTGAATCCGTTGCCGGGGAGGATGAGCATATTGCTAGCAAGTATGATGCTTCTAATGAAAAGGAAAAACATGTAAGGGGTTGATAAATTTTAATTGGATAGCCATGAGATCAGGGTAAGAGCAATTTAAACTCGTGAATGAGTTCTTTCCAACTCAAGAAAACTAATGTAGGAGATTTTTCTCTAAAATATAGCTTTATATTATTGGGCATAACTTTTAATATGGTTGCTAGATTGAGCTAAAATTGTTTTAGGTGATTCTAAAGACTCTATTTCCTATAAGGTTAAGATTTCTTAGCCATTAAAGTTTAGAAAGGCCTTCAAATAAGGTTCAAAAGTTACTGCTCGAGATTTGTAATATTTTCCTAGTTAATTTAGGATTATTTTTCCTATTTAATTTAGACCTCTTTTATTATTTTTAGTTTTATTTTAAGATTTTTTTTTTAATTATATATAAGGTTTTTTAACTTGTATTTCAGCAGATTACTTGGAAAATGACTGGTTGAAACTCAATACCAAACAAATCTCAAGGTGCTTTTGTTTTTCCAAACCTAAAAAGCACCGTTTGTAACAGTCTGGCCTAACCTGGCAGATATTGTCCCCTTTGAGCCCTTACGAATTTGTTCTTGGTGACCACACATGATCCCAAAACACATCTGACAAGTTAGCAACCGACACTACTAATAAGGTCAGCTACCAACTCCTCACCCACCGATGTGGGATATTACAATCCACCCTCTTAAGGAGCACGACGACTCCGTCGGCAAAACTAGACAACCAGTAAGGTCGGCTCTGATACCAAATGTAACAGCCTGGCCCAACCTACTAGATATTGTCTGCTTTGGGCCTTACCGCCCTCACAGATTTGTTCTTGGTGACCACGCATGGCCCCAAAACACGTCTGACAAATTAGCAACCAGCACTACTAATAAGACTAGCTACCAACTCCTCACCCACTGATATGAGATATTACAATCCACCCCCCTTAAGGAGCCTGACGACCCCGTTGGCACAATCGGACAACCAGTGAGGTCGGCTCTGATACCAAATGTAATAGCCCGACCCAACCTGCCAGATATTGTCCGCTTTGGGCCTTACTGCCCTCACAAATTTATTCTTGGTGACCACGCATAGCTCTAAAACGCGCCTGACAAGTTAGCAACCATTACTACTAATAAGGCTAGCTACCAACTCTTCACCCACCGATATGAGATATTACAATCCACCCCCCTTAAGGAGCCCGACGACCCCATCGGCACAACTGGACAACTAGTGAGGTCGGCTCTGATACCAAATGTAATAGCCCGACCCAACCTGCCAAATATTGTCCGCTTTGGGCCTTACTGCCCTCACGAATTTGTTCTTGGTGACCACACATGGCCTCAAAACGCGTTAGACAAGTTAGCAACCAACACTACTACTAAGGTCAGCTACCAATTCCTCACCTGTTGATGTGGGATATTACACCCTTGAAATACATGCATTCCCAGCTAATTAAGTTTTTTTTTTGTAAAATAACAAGAATAAAAACTGCAACTTATTTGGAAAGGAATTATAAAACCAATGCCTTTGGAATTTAGAAAAAGTTGGATTCTATTACCTTCTACAGAACTCAAAATGTAGTGACCAAAATAAATATTTTTAGATTAATTGTTGCATTCTTACCATTTTCATAGGAAAGAAAACAGATTCAAATGTTGTATTGTATGTAATATTAGATGTCATTTTAGTTAGAAAGATAGTTTTGGGAGATGGAAGGAGTTTAAGATATCTCAAATTTCTCCTTCTTTGTTGTCTTTTTTTTTAGGTTCAAAATATTCTCTGTAACATCCCAATTATTAGAACAACACTATTCATAATTTAGGAAAAAACATGATAATTTTTTATTTTATTTTAAATTAAATCCATACAAGGGTCCACCAAAATTTCTACTGAAATTTCGACAAAGTCTCCCCTATACTGAGAGGTCTCAAATTATCGACAACAACTTGTTACACTTTTATTAACCATTATCCAATCATGACCTAGTCATCCTGGGTCTCAATTCCAACAATCAACATCAATGGAATCACAATCTCTCAATCATTAACATAATAGAAATGAAGTATTGAATGACACTAATTAAGTAAACACACATATATGTAGATTATAAATACATGAAAATAAAATTTAAGTTCATACATTCAATTTAAAAGATATTATTACAATTCAAGTCATAACAATTTCTTAAGATACAAAATACATAAGTATTCACCTAAAGCTAGATAACTAAACGATAGAAAGATCTAAAAATCACTCATGTTGTGAGTGTGATGAACCTGAAACAAATATAACAATGAAATATAAATATCATGGAAAACACTAGTAATATTGCTAATCAAGCAATTTATTCAAGACTAATATTCATTTGTATTTCCCTACAATTATTGCTTAGTCCTTTTTAAGATTTCTTTATCATGAATTCACTAACGTTTTCCATTCCATTCTCAATCTCCAACCAATATCACTTATTTATACCGAAGGACAATTTTTCCAAGAAAGTGTTGATACCAATTTATTGGTATCATTAACCATCATTCACCGGATAACTAATCATATCCTTTTTTCTTATTTCTTCCCAAAAACTTGGAATGATAATGCCGATACTAATAAATTCTATTAGTATCATTAGTCTCCCTCACCAAATTCGACTAATCAAATTTATCATGAATGTCGATATCAATACATCCTCTTGATATTATTAACTATTCCTAATTCGAAATAGTTAATCAAGTCTCAACATTACTTTGAAATATCGTCGGATAGCTAATCACATGGACCCTTAACATCATTAGCCTCCATACCAGGAATAGCTAATCAAGTTGCATGGAAATGCCAATATCAATGTAGCCCATCGATATCATTAACTATTCCTAACCCATAATAGTTCATCAAGTTCAATAACCCCCATGTTTCGGGATGATCATATCGATTTTAGTAAACCCTACTACATCATTAGCCTTCGGTTCTCGAAATTGACTAATCTAATCCAGAAAAAATGCCGGATATCAATGGAACCCATTGGTATCATTAACTATTCCCCTCCAAAATAGTTAATCAAGTCTATTTCCATTTCTCATTCATTTCATTAGATGCTTTCCTTTTGGAAACATTTATATATAAAATCTAAAAATTAAACAAGATTTTATAATTATGTATATTTAAGAAAGATATAAGTGTAGAACACCTACTTGTTGCAGAAGCTCAGCTCGCGCTTCCTTGTTGTTGTTGTTGTGCCCCTCCTGAATCTACAGGTATACCACATCATTTCTTACTCCGTTACATTTTTCATAACAATAATAATAACGACAATGTTGACTTCTTTTTAACAATTGTTTCCTTTACATTTATATTTCTCATTACATCCCTTTAGATCATTATTCTTTATTAAATTATAACTATCATCACCAATTTGGTTTTGAATACGACATATTTCCTTTGAAACCTAAGACACGACACCACACATTTCCTGATTGAAAGAAGTCTGATTCTGCCCCTAACACAACTATGTTTCCCTATTCTGTCAATTAGTCGAATCTGCCAGCAGAGGTGACAACTTGACCTCTCCTCAGATATTTACCTATATTTGGAGTTCTGGAGCTTCAAATTAAATGCGGTTGGATTAGTTGGAAAGCTAACATCCCTAGCTATAACTTCTATGAAGAACTCTTCCTCTAAGTTTATCATTTTTAGGCCCGAATCTTCTCTAGAATCAAGGTGACGAATCTGTCTAGTTTTCATCGATAATTTTTAGATTAACTTTCCATTATCCTTATTTTTCCTTTTTCTCTTAAGACACCCGTTCCTATATGTTTCATACATTTCACAACTCCTTCTAAGCAGAACCATAAGCTATACCTGTGGTTAATAATTTGTTTCCACCTCACGAAACACACGCATTTGACTCGCAAAGTTTTCTATTATCAAGTTTTCATGCTTTTCCTATTAGTAAACTTTCTACTACAACTAATTCATGCATCATTAACATATAACATGCCAAAAATCTTACTCCCTCCCCTCAATCTATTCTTGGTCGAACTTGGCCTAAGGGGACTAATTCTATGCAATGGTTTATCTTATTTACTCATTGTTCACATTATAACACATATCACAAGGTTCATCAAGTATAAATTCAGAATTTCTTTTCCTCCCATTCAACCCTTACATGGTCGGCCACTCATGTCTCTTGGTCATTGATTTTTCTTTGATAATTTTGCATGATTTTCATGTTCAAAACAACTTATAATAGTTTAATTAACTTCATTCTAACAAAATCTGCATTTCCCTAAATTCTCATTCAAGAACCCTAATTTACAAAATCTGAAATTGGTGTATAATTTCTAATAAAATTTCTAATTGGTTTTCACAATTAGGTCTAGGGTCCTTACCTTAAGGAAATTTGGATTTTAACTCAAATTTGGTTGAAGATTTTTAACTTCTCCTTCCTTGCATGCAGCCAACCCACCCCTCCTCTTTTCCTCACAATTTCTTCACTTGTTTCCTTGTTAATTTCTTTGTCAAGGAGCGTTCTCTTTACTTTGTAGTTTAAAGTTTGTATAGTCTTAAAAATTTTGGTGTTTTCCCCTCAATTTTGGTGGAGAAAAATCTGAAATCTCCCCCTCCTCTTTTTTACCTTATGCAGCCAACCACATGAAAGAGAGAATGAGGTATTTGTAGTCTCATTCTCTTTTAATTATACTTTGACCCATTCTTTCCTGTATTTTACAATTTGGTCATAACTTTTTTCTTCTCTTCTTTGTTTATAAAAAAACCCCATCTTAGCAATTTAATTTATTTGAATTTGTACATTAATTATCTCATTTTCCTTTTTCCATCTATATTATTTTCAATTTATGTAAAAGTTTATTCTGGAGGTTTACATTCTCAAACAAGCTTTTGTCCACCTTGACACAATTTATATTTTTAGTTACACGCAACATTTATCTTCTTCTTCTCCTTCTTCTTCAATGTAATTGTGATTTTTTATACAATGGATTTTTTTGTTTTGATAATTTTGTGACGCAATCCAAGTAACAAAGGATCCATTGGAGGTTTTGGTTGGTCCAATTACAAAGCTTAGAGCTAAGAGGTTCAAAGAGGCTTTCAATGGACTTCTTCAAGATACGTGGGCTAAGGTGGACTTCAAGAGGATATTAAATAATGAGGAGCAAGCCATGATTAATCTTATTCATGTTCAAGAGAGGCTTGTTGGTGGAACCAAGACCATTAGACAAGGATTGAGAGAAGAAGACTAGATTCGGTCAGTTTGACCTTTCACTACCGTTTTGATCATAACTAGAGAGATATGTCACATTTTGAGGTGATTCCAGTTAGGATGGAAATATGGAACGCCTTCTAATTATTTAAGACGAGAGAGAACCATCCATTTGAAGTTAAACTTTGCTGCTGCCATACATAATGCAAAAATAACTGAACTTGTCTTATTAAATTAGTTGGGCTATTAAACTTTCTTTATTTTATGAGGAAACACTTGTTTTGGTGTTAGACTTGTTTATTTTATTTATTTTAATTAGTTTGGGCTAGTTTTAGCTTGAGTTGATTATTATTTAAATTGGGTTTATATGTGACCTATTAGGGAAACTAGGGTTTTTGGCTTAGAGTATAAATACTCTTGAGAATAATTTTCAGCACACTTTTTTTGGCAAATAATATTCTGATTTTTTCCGACCTTTGGTTGTCAATCTTGGTTCTTGATTGAAATTTCAACTCTTCAAAGAATTGACCAATCTTTGTTTTGAATTTATACTTCTTTTGCTCGTCTCCAGGTGTAGGCGTTGTGATTGGGTTGGTTTATAGTCTTGTTGCCTTGGAGCAGGTCTTTCATTGTGACAAGCTCATCCTATTTTCAGCAAACTTGGATTAGATAGATCTTGGGTTCGCAAATTCCATTCAATTGCGCTAGGGTTTGCATTAGTTGGTGTCAGAGCAGATCTAATCACAGGTTATATCCTTCAATTTGTGTCTTTTGTTTCTTGAGTTTTTTCTTGATTAGTTTCGGCCACATATATTAAAAAAAATAATTAGGGTTCTTGGATCCTCTTGAATTGTTGAACACAAAATCATAAGGAAGTGTTCCTTTTGAATTATTGATCTTGCCGCAATATATACATAAAAAAAGTGTGTTATTGTATTTTTTTCTTGATTGCCGAATTGGTATACAAAAAAGAAGAAGAAGAAGAAAATCAATATTCTGGAGTTTAGCCGAGAGCTAGGGAAAGACAATTGGTCATTGGGAATTTGTGTTCCTCTTCATCATTGTTTGATTTAATTTTTAGTTTGGATAGTAAATCTCTTTAGTATTGTTGCTTCCATTTAGTTTATTTTGCGTCTTTGAATCGTCATATTACTCGCACAAATTTGCATTGCTACTCGTGAATTTGTCATCGTAGTTTCGTTTTGTTAGTTTTGTAATTTTCTTGCCTTTTGAGTCTATATCAAATTTTAAATTTACTGCGTAGTTGGTTGCTTTTCTGAATTGTTGCTAAGTGATTTCAAGAACTAAAGAAAGACAATTTGAGTGGAAAAAGATGTAGGGAGCATATGAGAGTGAAAAGCCTATAAATTTGTGTGAAACACGAGTGTGTGATGTGTTATTTTTATTGCTAACGATTTTCATGCATGTTTAAAAAGAAAAAAAATAATGTCTTCTAATAGTGTGCCACAGAGGAAGGGTGAAATCCCAGAAGATGGGCTTTCGAGAATATAACAACAGATGGAATTTATGTTTAGTGAGCTGATGACTAGGATTGAAAAATTAGAGACTAAATCTGATGGGGGACGTAGTAAAAATGGTAGAGAAGCTATGAAGGAGAAGAGTGTTGCTGGAAACTCTGCAGATGAAACCGAGGATGATCTTAACCGTGGTAGTGGGTTTCGTACATATAGGGGAGAGAGGTATGAGAATCGGCCAAGAAGGGGACATATTCGACCACATAGGGGTTTTGAGTATATAGGGGATTTTGATGATTTGGGTGATGTAGAGCAAAATTTAGGTGGTAATAAGTTAAAAATCCTACCATTTAAGGGAAAAACTGATCTAGAAGCTTACTTAGATTGGGAAAAAAAGGTGGAGATGATTTTTGACATCCATAAGTACTCTAAAGAAAAGAAGGTTAAGGTTGCTGTAGTGGAGTTTACTAATTATGCCATGGTTTGGTGGGAGAGATTGGTGGTAGAAAGAAGAAGGAATAGAGAAAGACCAGTTAGCACGTGGGAGGAGTTGAAGACAATAATGAAGAAGAAGTATGTTCCTAAACACTATTATAGGGAGTTGTTTAATCGTTTACAAATGATTACACGGGGTAATAAGAGTGTGGAGGAGTATTAGAAAAAATTAGAGGTGGCTATGATTAGAGATAATGTTAATGAAGATGAGGAAGTTACTATGTCTAGGTTTTTGAATGGCTTGAATAGAGACATAACTAATGTTATAGAGTTGCAATCTTATGTTGAATTGGAAGAGTTAGTGTATTTGGCAATTAAGGTTGAAGGATAGTTGAAAAGGAAGGGTAGTACATAATCTGGAGCTTATTCGGGGTCTTCTTCAGGTTGGGAGTTGAATTATGGGAGAGAGGGTAGTGCGTCATCGAAGCCCTTGGTGACTTCTAAAGTTGCCGAACACACCTTCATAAAGAAGCAGGTTTTGTCCAATGATCAAAAACTTAAGGGAGAAGTCCAATCGAAGCGTAATCATGATATAAAGTGTTTTAAGTGTTAGGGATTGAGACACTGTGCATCAGAGTGTGCAAATCATCGAGTTATGATTCTAAGGGATGATGGAGAGATTGTGTCCACTAGTGAGGAGTCTGATTGTGATGACATGCCACTACTTGAGGATGCTAGTGATTTAAAGTATGCTGTTGGTGATAAAGTTTTGGTGATTAGAAGGTCGCTCAGTGTTCAGACTAAGGAGAATGATGTGGAGCAACAAAAGGAGAACATCTTCCATACTTAATGCCTAATCAACGATAAGGTATATAGTATGATCATTGATAGTGGTAGTTGTACTAATGTTGCTAATGTTACTTTGGTTAGAAAGTTGGGATTGAATACTATAAAGCATGAGAAGCCTTATCAGCTTCAATGATTGAATGAATGTGGTGTTGTTAAGGTGAATAGACAGGTGATGATTTTTTTTTCAGTAGACAAGTATAAGGATGAACTGTTAAGTGATGTTGTGCCTATGCATACTTCTCATCTGTTATTAGGGAGGCCTTGGCAATTTGATAGAAAAGCCAAGCATGATGGGTTTAAGAACATGTATTCATTGGAGAAGGATGATAGAATTTATGTACTTGCCCCACTAACACCAAAGCAAGTGTATGAAGATCAAATTCAGTTGAAGAAAAGCTATGAAGAGGAGCACTCATATTCGGCCAAAGTGGAAGAACAAGCCGAGCAACATGGTGAGAATGTGAGGAAGAGTGAAAATAAAGTGAGCCATGAGTTGAAAACAAAAGGGGACAAAGTTTCGGCCCTTAAGAAATTAGGGGAGGGTCACGACCAAAAAGAAAAAAAATAGAAGGGAGGCTAAGAGTGGAGAGAAGAAAAAAAAGGTTAGAAAAAAAGAGTGTGTAGAAAAAGTGGGGAAAAACCTTAATTTCTTTGCAAAATCTAGTGATCTTAAACATGCTTATCTTTCTGAATTGCCTATGATTTTACTTGTGTATAAGGAGGCATACTTTAACTCTAATAATTTGGATTCCTGTGTTCCTAGTGTTGTTAAAGTTCTTTTACAGGAATTTGAAGATGTCTTTTCAGAAGAGATTCCTAGTAGCTTGCCGCCAATTAAGGGAATTGAACATCAAATCGACTTTGTTCCAAGAGCATCTATACCAAATAGGCCGGCATATAGGAGCAATCCCGAAGATTCTAAGGAACTCCAACGACAAGTGGAGGAGTTGATGTCGAAAGGATAAATTTGTGAGAGCATGAGTCCTTGTGCAGTTCTCGTGCTTCTTGTCCCAAAGAAAGACAAGACTTGACGAATGTGTGTCGATTGTAGGGCTTTCAATAACATTACTGTAAAGTATCGACATTTAATTCCCAAATTAGATGATATGTTGGATGAATTGCATGGTTCTAAAATGTTTTTGAAGATTGATTTAAAAAGTGGTTATCATCAAATTAGAATGAAAGAAGGGGATGAATGGAAAACTGCTTTCAAAACTAAATATGGTTTGTATGAGTAGTTGGTTATACCTTTTGGACTTCCTAATGCATCTAATACCTTTATGAGATTGATGAATCATGTTTTGCATGCTTTTATTGGTAAGTTTGTAGTTGTCTATTTTGATGATATTTTGATTTATAGTGAAGAGTTTGATGAGCATATGGATCATTTGAGATAAGTTCTTGATGTTCTTAGAAAACAGTCCTTATATGCTAATTTGAAAAAGTGTGACTTTTGCATGGATATAATTATTTTTCTTGGATATTTTGTTAGTGCAAAAGGTATAGAGATGGATAAGGCTAAGGTTAAGGCTATTCAAGAATGACCTACACCAAAATCAATAACAGAAGTTAGAAGTTTTCATGATTTGGCTAGTCACTAGAGGTTTGTTAAAGACTTTAGTACGATAACCTCTTCATTGATTGAAATCATTAAGAAATTCATAGGGTTCAAGTGGGGTGAAGAACAAGAAAGTGCTTTTAGCTTGTTAAAATCAAAGATAATTTGGGCACCATTACTATTTTTACCTGATTTTAATAAAGCTTTTGAGATTTAATGTGATCTTCAGGAATAGGTATTGGAGCTATTCTAATGCAAAAGAAACGACCCATTGCTTATTTTAGTGAGAAACTCAATGATGTAGCTTTTAACTATCCAACTTACGACAAAGAGTTGTATATATTAATGAGAGCATTGAAAACTTGACAACATTATCTATGGCCCCGTGAGTTTGTTATACATACCGATTACCAGTTATTAAAACATTTGAAGGGTCAAGGTAAGATAAATAGGTGACATGCCAAGTAGATTGAGTTTATTGAAACTTTCTTATATGTGATTAAGTACAAGCAATGCCAGGAAAATGTGGTTGTAGATGCTTTGTCACAAAGGTATGTTCTTCTTAATACTCTGAATACTAAATTATTAGGATTTGGGTATATTAAAGAATTGTATCTTGATGATAATGATTTTGGTTCTATATATGATGAGTGCAAAGTTTCAACCAAGATAGGGTTTTTAGGCATGATGAATTTTTGTTTAAGGAAAATAAATTGTGTGTGCCTAATTGTTCTTTACGTGAATTGCTTGTAAGGGAAGCTCATGAGGGTGGTTTAATGGGGAATTTTGGAATTGCTAAGACTTTGGATGTTTTACATGAACACTTTTATTGACCTAACATGAAAAGAGATGTGCAAATAATTTGTGATAGGTGCATAACATGTAGATAAGCTAAGTCTAGAGTAATGCCTCATGGGTTATACATACCTTTACTTGTTCCTAAGGAACCTTGGGTTGATGTTTCTATGGATTTGTTTTTGGGTCTACCTAGGTCTAGGAAAGGAAGAGACTATATTTGTTATTATGGATAGATTTTCTAAGATGACACATTTCATTACTTGCCATAAAACTGATGATTCAACAAATATAGCTGACCTATTCTTTAGAGTGGTCATTCGGCTACATAGTATTCCTAGGAGCATTGTGTCAGATCAAGATTTTAAGTTTTTAAGTTACTTTTGGAAGGCTTTGTGGGGTAAGTTAGGGACTAAGCTTTTATATTCTACTACTTGTCATCCACAAACAAATAGCCAAACTTAAGTTGTTAACCGAACTTTAACTTAGTTGTTAAGGGCTATTATTCAAAAGAATCTTAAAAATTGGGAAGATTGTTTGCCATTAATTGAATTTGCATATAATCGTAGTGTGCATTCTACTACTAATTATTCACCATTTGGGATTGTTTATGGTTTTAATCCTTTGACACCATTAGATTTAATTTCTTTACCTGTGGATGAAAGGGTTAGTCTTGATGGTACCCAAAAAGCACAAGTAGTGAAGGACTTCATGCAAAGATTCGGCAACAAATAGAGAAAAAAATGAACAATATGCACACAAGGCTAATAGAGGACGAAAATTGGTGAGGTTCGAACCAGGTGATTGAGTTTGGGTGCATATGAGAAAGGAAAGGTTCCCTAAACAAAGGAGATCAAAGTTGATACCTCGAGGAGATGGTCCTTTTCAAATCATAGAAAGGATTAATGATAATGCATACAAAATGGATCTACCAGGTGAGTATGATGTTAGTGTTACTTTCAATGTTGCTGAGCTTTCTTTGTTTGATGTAGGTGATGATTCGAGATTGAATTCTTTTGAGGAAAGAGGGGATGATGCGATCCAAGCACCAAAGGATCCATTGGAGGTTCCGGTTGGTCCAATTACAAGGCTTAAAGCTAAGAGGTTCAAAGAGGTTTTCAATGGACCTTTTCAAGATACATGGGCTAAGATGGACTTCAAGAGGATATTAAATAATGAGGAGCAAGCCATGATTAATCTTATTCAAGTTCAAGAGGGGCTTGTTGGTGGGATCAAGACCATTACACAAGGATTGGGAGAAAAAGACTAAAATTCAGTCAGTTTAACCTTTCACTACCTTTTTTTTTAATCATAACTGGAGTGACAGGTTGAATTTTGAGGTGATTCATGTTGGGATGGAAACTAGACGTCCATACCTTTCCAACAGTATATGGAACGCCTTCTAATTCTTTAAGACGAGAGAGAACCATCCGTTTGAAGTTGGACTTTACTGCTGTCAGACACAATACAAAAATAACCGAACTTGTCTTATTAAATTAGTTGGGATATTAAACTTTCTTTATTTTGTGAGAAAACACTTGTTTGGATTTCAGACTTGTTTATTTTATTTATTTTAATTAGTTTGGGCTAGTTTTAGCTTGGGTTGATTATTATTTAAATTGGGTTTATATGTGACCTATTAGGAAAACTAGAGTTTTTGGCTTAAGGTATAAATACTCTTGAGAATAATTTTCAGCACACTTTTTTTGGCTAATAATATTCTGATTTTTGTCGATCTTTGGTTGTTAATCTTGGTTGTTAATTGACTTTCAACTCTTCAAATAATTAACCAATCTTTGTTATGGATTTATACTCTTTTTTTCTCATTTCCAGGTGTACGCGTTGTGATTGGATTAATTTATAGTCTTGTTGCTTTGCAACATGTCTTTCATTGTAATAAGCTCATTCTATTTTTAATAAACTTGAATTAGATAGATTTTAGATTAGTAAATTTCATTCAATTCTGTCGGGGTTCAAATCAATTTGCCTTCTTGACTTTAATAACGTGGATAGCATATAATGACATTAATAGAATGTCAAATACATAGAAATATTTGTAGGAGGAAGCATGCTCGTCAAATTAGACATGCGGCGTGGGATTTGATCAGTCCACTACAGTTTTATTTGAACAGTTCCAAGCGAAAGAGTTAATCTAGTTGTGTTGGCATGCGAAATATATTCAAAGTGAAATTTTTTAAACTACGGAAATTTGTTTCATTGCTCAAGTAAAGGAAAAGGACAGAGAGAAAGAAAGAACCACTAATTTCATTAACTATCAGCATTGACAGCAAGAAAAAGAGATGAGAAAGTTTGGCTTTGCTAAACTGAGTCTCTTCCATGATTTTGTTAGGACGGAAAGAAAGAGAAGCCCAATGAAAAGTCGCACATTGAGGTAGCTACGTATTTGAGCATGTTAAATCAGTTAAAATAGACAAATATGTATGTACTTATGTTTAAATAGCGTTAAGATCTAGAGTTCAAATATGTTTACATGAAAACTATGGAAGAAGATGCATGAACTTTTCCATGAGAAAGCCAACTTTCTCAAGTTGCAATTTGGTTTGGCATAAGAGCATTCCAAGAATTAGTCAGGGGTCTCTGATCTTGATTTTCATCGTGGTGTCAAACTCTTGTATATCCAATATCTCAACTCTGCGATTATTCTTCTTCCTAATCTTCATTGCTACATCTTCAGGAATAAATTTTCCCCATATACTTACTAATGACGTTTAGATTTATCCAATAGGCTTTTTGGGCCAAGTTGTTATCTTGGATAAATACTTAATTTTCTGGTTTTAACAATCTGATCCGTTCTTTCTAACCATAATAATTGGTGGATCATACTTGATACCTGTAAAAGGTTATTTTTTTTTTGTATATTTGAGGACTCTCTAATGCTTAAATGAGTATCATTTGAGAGAAAATACAATTATTTTTTAGAGAAGAATTCCTAGAATAGATACGCAATCAGGAGTTGAAAAATTGAACCTGCCTTTGAGAGATATTCTAGTCCCTTTTATAGCTGATAAGGCTTATCTCTTTTCTCTTTTCAAAGAGAAAAGGCTAAAGTGTAAGCAAAATGTTTCTGACTTGTAAGTATAAAATATCTTTGACTTATCAAAGTAAAATATCTCCGATTTATCAAAATAAAAAAGAGCATGGGTCCAAAGATTTTTCGTCTAATGGTGGGCACCAAAGATTTTTTCTTTGTAACCCTATTTGTTCTTGCTTATGACTTTTCTTTTACTTTTGCTTTCTATAATTTTTTTAAAAAATTGCTCCCATAAAAAGACCCCAAATCATCTATACTCTAGTCCAAGAGGAGAAAAAACCCACTTCAGACATTTCCATCACTGAAACCTTTTTCCCTATCTTTCTTTTAAACATAACAAATGGACCACAAAAATGTCAAATCTGTTTCTAAAAAAAGAGGTGCTCCTGTCCTCAACAAGGAGTTTAAGTTTCAACTAGAGCCTAAAAGGAGCAACAGGGGACAAGGGCCTATTAGACTGGGTCTTAGAACAAAAGAGGATGGTACATTGGCATCCACCTCCAGTAGTGAGGTGAGAAACCCTTATCGTAGAGGTCCTTCTCCTACCCCTTGTTGTTACTAATTTTGGGGCCCCATATAAAAAAACTCAAAAAAAAAAGAAGAGAAAATACAAAAAAATTAAAAAATACTAGAAGAAAATCACAAAATTAAACCAATAAGAAGAATATACCAGAATGCCAAGGAACTTACTGAAGACTGGTTGAGGAAGATCAAAATATACAAGAGTGAAAAATTTGACGGTATATTTTCGACCGATGAAGGCCCTCTTGGCAAAGAAAAATTCAATTTGAGGAAGCAAATTCAAAATTGGATGTTCAAGGACTTAATTGGAATTTTTCAAGATCTAATTGAATTTATTGAGGTCTTAATTGCAAGAAAAATTGATTTTTGAAGTCAATTTAGGCTTTAATTGGAAGAAATTAAAGTATGGGGGTCGAATTGTAATTTTTAAGAGTTAATTTGGTCAAATCAGGGGCTTAATTGTATAAAAATTAAAGTTTGATGGGCAATAAAGGACTTCATTGAAGAAATAAAAAATCAATCATTAAACTGGAAATGGCATGTGGATACAGCGATTGAAATTGACCAAATCAATGGCTAAATTGAAGGAATTGAAAGTTTGTTGGTCAATTGAGGGTTGGAATGCACAAATTAAGAACCAAGGACTAAAATGAAAATATCAGTCAACTTCGAGGTTGACAGGGGTGAAATTGCATGAAGTTATAAGTCTAGAGGCAATTATGAGTACAATTAAAAGCAATTGGAAGATTTAATGAAGAGAAGGGTGAGTGACATGTCGTTCAGTCGATTGATCTCTGTTTTGATAGTTTTTTTGTTGATCGAATTGACAACTTCAAACGAAAGAATGTGGAGCTACAAACCTCCAAATTAAGTAAGGTTAGATCCAAATAAAAGGTGTGTAGCCTTTCTACCAACTTCACTGGTCTCAAACGACGATGATGTTATAATTGCTCTGGCAAGGCCTTGAAAGTGGGGAACTCAGTCAGCCCTAATAGTGTAATCATCATGCAAAAAACAATTTGCTTTTCATGTGTTCACATACAACGGCTCCTCAATGGGTTTTTTCAAGGGTTTACAATATTTCCTTCAAGATCAAGATGTCAAAAATGGAGTCAAGACCTCCCAAAACCCTAGCAAAACCATATAAATACCCCCCTCAAGATCAGAAAGAGGAGATTAAAAAAAAATAGAGGAAGAGGGGGTAAAATATTGACAAGGAAGCTAAATGTGAAGGTTTAAGAGGCTAACACAAAAGTTTAACAAGTTTCTTAAGCTTAACAAGTTTGTGAGAGACAAAACTTTCTAAAGGAAAGAAAAGAGAGAGTACGTGGCCTAGATGCCCGACCTTGTTGAGTGTATTAGACAACAGACCCTGGGTTCCACCCAAGATTACTTTGAAATTACTACCCCCATCTATATATATGTAATAAGGTATTCTTTCACTCTTTAAGGGTTCACGAGGGAGGTGTTTATTTACTACCAGCTAGGTTCAGTCTAGCTATATCCCAATGGATGAACAATTTTGTCCTTATTTGAAAAGTTTTGTAGGTTTGTTGGGTTCGAACCTATAATTAATGTATTAAAAAACTGCTACCAATTGGTCGCTAGCACCGATGGTGACAATGACATGCGTTGGTTTTTTACCTTCACTAACAAACCTATTGGCGCCATGCAGGAGATGTTGTTGGAAAAGCCAATGCATGTTAAGAGTGAAGGGGAATATGGTTGGTTATAAGATACTACAAGATAATTAATCCCAAAGAGGGGTTGCAACCAATTTAGGGTTGTTCGCATTGCTAGAGGGTCCCTTTCCTTGAAGTGAACAATAAGCCTTGTCTGACCTCGGACGAGGAGAGAAACTGTGGTATATTAGCCTTGACTTTAACTGAATATGAAGTCAATAGTATGGCCAAAGGATACTACTAAGTTGTATTGCAAAGTATATTGCTTCCCTGCCTTTTTTTTTTTAACTTCCTTCTTTTGTACTTGTCTTTGCAAGACTATAGCTAAAGAAGAAGGGGGAACTTCATCAGGGCCTATAGAAAAGAGTTTACCCCAGGGGTTTTTATCTTTTATAGCTAGTGGAGGCAGAGATGAAAAGATGATGAGGGACTCCCCCATCATTGTTAGTGAATCCTTCGCTCTTGAGGGTTATGTTTATGAGGAGATGATGGTAGGGGCCATAACCCTCGCTTCTAGTTAACCCTCCAATTTCAGCATGGAAAATTGGTGTAGAAACTCTAGTAGGATGGGATTGGTCGTAATTATAAGGCCAAGCATTATAATTTTCACTCCTATTTACCGTTGTTTTGGTAAAACCAATTTTGGTGGCCCATTCTTAGTTGGTTGATATCTGCATACTTACCCAACCACCGTTCATACCTTCATCTTTTCTTCAAGGGTGTCAATTCTTAGCAATCCTTGTGCCATCATACTTCTCACTTCACTATGAAATTTTTTGCAATAATCAATGTCATGCCCATTGTGTTAATGATATAGGCAGAAGTCACCATTATTTTTTGTGATTGGTGTTTTGAGAGCTACCTTTAACACCTTGTATACTCACTTATGGCTATCCTTATAGTTTTTGATTCCTTCCTTGCTTCTCATCTCTACAACATTAACGTTTCTACTTCCCGAAACATTGTTGGGAAGATGATTTGAATTCATACTAGGTGCTTGGATAAGATGAAGGGCTTACCTTTTGAAAGTGATCCATGTCTCAATGCTATATCCTGTAGCATCATAATGATATTCACATTTTAAGTCATGTTTGTACAAGTAGGTGAATGATAGATGCATGGCTAAAGTTGTGATGAGTGTTGCTTGTTCGAGGTTGAGGAGACGTTGGTACATTTTTCCTAAGAATATTGAAAGTGAGGGAAGTTGTTCATTGTTTCTCTATAAGTCATTTCGGGGGAGAAATGTTCTTTTAGTTGTTCATTATTTTGAGAGTTGGCTTTAACACCTTGTATAACTCACTCATGGCTATCCTTATAGCTTTTGCTTCCTTCCTTCCTGTCTCTACAACATTAACGTTTCTACTTCCCGAAGCATGGTTGAGAAGAAGATTTGAATTCATATTAGGTGCATCATTAAAAGTGATTCATCTAGCTTTGATGAGCTGAAGGACCTTCTTTTTAAAAGTGATGCATGTCTCAATGCTATGTCCTAGAGCATCGGAATGATATTCACATTTTAAGTCGGGTTTGTACCAGTAGAGGAATGGTGAATGCATGGTTAAGGCATGGATAGGTGTTACTTGTTCAATATTGAGAAGATGCAGATACATTTTTCCTAAGGTTATGGAAAGTGAGGGAAGTTGTTCATTGTTTCTCTGTAAGTCATTTTAGGGGCAAAATGTTCTTTCAGTTTGAGTATGTTGTTGGTTCTTTGTGTTGGGTTGACTTTCGTATGATTATGTCAACTCGATCAACTTTCTTGGCTGAGGAATACAATAAAACATGGACAAACGATGTGTCACTCAATCTCTTCATTAAAAATGAGTGACATGTCATTTACTTAAACCCTAAAAATTAAGGCTTTGTATTTAGGATTGTGATAAATTTCAATTTGGTCCTTATTATTTCAAATTAAGCTCAAACATCCTTAATTAAGATGAAACTAACTAATTTTATATAATTACGCCCCTGCCAAAATTAATAGAGATCCCCTAAGTCCAGCACCTCCCTTGTTTTCAAATTTATTCAATCTAGTCCCCAATTAAGCCTTAAACATTGATTTTCTTCAATTTAGTCTCTGGAAAAGTTTGGTACAACCCCTAATATGGCACACCTTTTGCAGAAAGATCCTTGGTCTTGAATGTTCTCAATTTGGTCTCCTTTAGCCTTCAAACTTCAAATTTCTTGCTATTGAACACCTGATTTTACCAACTTGGCCTTTCAAAGTTTCAATTGTGTCCCTAATCTTTCAATCTTTATGAATTGATCGGAATGAAGCCTCCAAACTTTATTTTTCTTCAATTGAGTCCTTAATTGAATCCATAAAACCCATTAAAAGTTTAATTAAGTTAGTATATTTAATTATTCTTGAGTCTATATTCATAATTGGATTACATTGTGAAACCCTCTAACTTTGATTGGTTGTGTTGAATTGAGTCTTTTGATATATATATAAAAAAGGGTGTCATGTATTCAGCAAGGGAGAGGGAATAGAGAAGGATTCCAGAGCAAAAGTGGAAAAAACTAAGGCTTGGTGTAGGGGTTTTAGAACGAGAAATTGATAAGTGTAGAAGATTAATTTATGACCTTTAAGTTTCGATGGAAAAGGAGGAACAACGTCGTAAGCATGAAAAACAAAAAAGGGCAGTCATGGTTATTATTTAAAAGTATGTGCGTAAGTGGTTAGTAAGACGTGTTTATTTGAAATCCTTATCAGCCACTATATCCATACAGTGTTGTTGGAGGCAAGTGTTATAAAAAAAAGGGATTCTTAAGACTTAAACAATAAGCGTATGAAACAATCATTATTCATATTAAAGATTCGAGGACGAATCTTCTTGAAGAGAGAGGTAATGATACGGTTCAACCATGGATTCTCATGAAGGGCCTTCAATTTTGTGCTTGGGTTTGATGGGGAGGCCATTCGGCCAAGATTGTGTTTTTCCTTGGAATTTAGCTTATGTTCCCTTTGGCTATGATGGGTTTTTGGCATGGGATAGTTTTAGTTAGCCTTTGTTTATGCATGATGACGGGTTCAGTCCAATCTCTTTGATGATTCATTCGGCCAAATCAGGTTAGCCCATGTATGGGTTTGATTTAGGCAACAAAGTTAGGAGCTTGTATTATGTCTAATTCGGATTATATTAATGAGTATGAGTTTGGGTCACGTGGAGTTCAAAGTTGGCTTGGGTTAATTGATATGCTGGGATCCTTTTCTTACATGTATTAAACAATTATTCTCCTAAAATTGAAAGAGAAATTCGTTCATTATTATCTCTATTATTTAGAAGAATATTTAGCAACAAAGGAGGAAGTTTTCTAATCATGCAAGGAAACTAAAAGAGGTTGTCATATCTTAATCCTACACTTTGAAGGATTATTTAATTGTAAAGATTTAATTCTCCTAGTCAAGGAAGGAAAGTGATGGGTGACTCCAAGGGGAATTAATTTATAAGATTATTTTTCATGTTCTGAAGGGAAATCTTAGTCCTACAAGGAAAGAAGACTTTAGCAATTAAATTCTTATTCAGATTAGATTTCCTAGCATTAAAGGACTTTAAAAGTTGGTTAAGCAATCCTAGAGTATCTAGGAAGGTGGATCTCAACCAAAAGTTATTTAAGCTAGAAAATTAAGATATTTTATCTTGTTTTGTGTCACCAACAAGCTATTGTCCAGACTTGTTGTTTTCATTATTATTTCTATATTCGAGCTTAATTAATACTTTGGTTTTCAGTCGAGATCCAATGCTTGTTTGGATTGGGTTTGGGCTTACTAGTAAAGGTTTTGGGCTAATTTTTGTAAGTGGGTCAATTCAGTCCACAATGGTATATCCATTAGGGTTAATTTCTTAGAACTATTTAAACAAATATAAAGTCTAAATTTCAAAACCTTTGATGAATAATACTTTTGAACTTTTCAGTTTAACGTGTGAGAGAGATTTTTACATTATTTGGTTCTTGAACAAACTGAATCTGACTTATTAAAGATTATCTGGCTTCGTGGCGTCATTCGACTTCATTCTAATAGTGTTGATACCTTGGGATTTGTTTTTATTGTGTCACACTCTTATAAGACCTCTTTCGTCATTCTAGGATTAAATCACAATCTTGATTGTGGATTGCGTGATCATGAGGTTTGCATTAGATGGTAGGTCTGGCAGCTCGCTAGACCCATATATATTTGAGCTAAGCGTTTGGCTGAACTCGAGTATGCTGGGTTATTACTCTATCTCTTGTTACTCTTTTAAAAGAGAGGATACAGGTAAAAACAAAAAAATGCTTATCCATTACTTACCGTGCACTGCTTTTTCTCTATCAAATGTGTCTCTAACTTTACAAATGGATAACAAAAATCAAATTATGCTTTAGATTGAACTTGAGATATATCTTTGTAAAATAGGCAATAACGAAAATATGTATACCTTGCATATCAAGAAGGGCTTTCCTTACTTTCCTGTAACATGCATTGCAATCAATGTTATAAGTAAAAACTATTCAAACGGAATACTTTTCTGTATTGTTTAAGTTCAATATATAAACAAGATACATTAGGGTTCCCTTATAAATCAAAGACTGATAAGGAATGACAGCTAATTGAATGGAGATTGATACAAAACATTCTTACGTATCTTTCCTACTTATCTCAAGATACAACTTTCCTATTTACATCAAAACACTATTAATATAATTTCCAACACTCCCCCTCAAGTTGGAGAGTGAATATCAATAACTCCCAACTTGCACATGAGTTGTTTGAACTTCTCTTTTCCCAAAGCTTTTGTAAACACATCTGCTAATTGTTGTGAAGAAATCACGTATCGAGTAGCAATTTCACCTTGTAAAATTTTGTCCCGAATAAAGTGGCAATCCATTTCAATATGCCAAGTTCTCTCATGAAACATAAGATTTTTTGCAATGTGTAAGGCAACTTGATTATCACAATGAAGAGTAACAGGATCTGAAACTGACATATGTAAATCTGTTAATAAATGTCTTAACCAAGTAAGCTCACAACATGTACT
>Ga0307515_10005774_pt1 | contig 24998 bp, 24 predicted proteins | sample 17_EM_MG_FD_194513 | JGI IMG/M metagenome (GOLD analysis project Ga0307515, IMG submission 194513) | Populus trichocarpa ectomycorrhiza microbial communities from riparian zone in the Pacific Northwest, United States - 17_EM | ecosystem: Host-associated > Plants > Roots > Unclassified | place... | reverse complement strand
TTAAAATAGTGGCATTGTTTTAGCCTCAATTATAAATGCACTTGCATGCTTAAGTATTGTTGTTTTGGCTTCATTCCAAATTAACCATTTCTAATTGTATTTTTTTTTTGTGCTGATGCATCGGCTTCATTTTCTTGCATGTTTTTCATTATTTAATCCATCTTATTTCTTCATTTTTTGCACTCATTCTTGAGTTAATTTTTTTCTTACTGCCCAACATCCTTTATGATCAAGGATGGTTAGCCATCATTTTAACTCCCTTAATAATAGTAGGGATATCATGATCAAGAGCATGCTACCAGCACTGTTTGTTCATTGATCTTTCTATGATGCCCTGGGCAATATGGAGAGCATCGTGCTTGATTCTTTCCAGATCATGAAAGTGACCTTTGGGATCCTTTTGGCAATAAGCTTAACATCACTGGTTTTTCCATGGTTAGCTGTTGCAGTTGATCTCATGCTCCATGTAGATTTGGTAATGTAACCATACATATGCAACGTGAAATTTGGTACCCAGGCTAACTGCTGTTGCTGTCTTGATCAACTTTCAGGGTTTTGTTATCTCAGATTGGCAGGGTATTGACAGGATCACTTCACCACCACGTGCAAATTACTCATACTCTGTCCAAGCTGCGATCCAAGCTGGCATCGACATGGTTAGCAGCCCATGTTATGGGCAATGTCATTTGAGATTGAATTCAAGTGAACTCTTCTCTGCCCTGCAGAGATGGCTGAGAGTGAATAATTCTGAAACTTGGATTTCTGGTTCTCTTTTTTTCAGGTCATGCTGCCTTTCAACCACACAGAGTTCATTGATGATCTTACTTATCTGGTCAAGACCAATGTCATCCCAGTGGATCGCATTGATGATGCTGTGGGGAGGATTTTGCTAGTGAAGTTCACCTTGGGTCTCTTTGAGAACCCTTTAGCTGATCTCAGTCTTGTTAATGAGCTTGGAAGCCAGGTCAGTAAAGCAAATCATTGCTCAGTATCTAGAGTCTGTATTTTCGAATTGGTCTTTTAATTTAGAAATTTGGCACCCAATGCTTCGCATGAGGTAAGATGTTCAAGAAAGCTCTCTTGCATTACCAGGTGACATGAATCTTCTTTTTTGATTAAATTATCTTACTTTCCTCCCAAATATATCTCCCCTGTCTGTTTACCTGGTTGATATGCTGAGCTTAGTTTTAAAATATGGTGCCATGAATGGTGAACATCCTTTTACTTATCCAGGCACATAGAGACTTGGCTAGGGAAGCTGTAAGGAAATCACTTGTGCTGCTGAAGAATGGAAAAAATGAAACTGATCCTTTACTTCCACTTCCCAGGAAGGTTTCTAAGATTCTAGTAGCTGGTACGCATGCTGATAATTTGGGCTATCAATGTGGTGGGTGGACTATTCAATGGCAAGGATTTAGCGGCAACGGATACACTAGGGGTATGCCTTGTTTAATATGCTGTTACAGACTGCATTATGAATCCCTCCCTTAAAAATATATGTATAACTGTCTTATTCTCACCTCCTTGGACATATTGAAAATTTCTTCACTTATTTATAACATAGATGAAGCTTCTTTGGAATCATTTCTTTTTTCTTTAGGTTCGAAAACTTTAATGATGGTTTGGCACATGTCAAACATCTAATCTAAGGTCCTAAGATATCCTTCTAAGAATTTAGGAAAAGTGCATATCTACAATGGTTTAGAGTATCATTTTTTGTGGTGATTTCTGATCCCAATTCATCCAATATCCTCTGTATGCCTTGTGATGAGAACAATAAATTTTATACTTCCCCTTTCATATTAGGAACCACCATCCTTGGTGCCATAAAATCTACTGTTGATCCAAGCACAGAAGTTGTGTTCCAAGAGAACCCTGATAGCAAGTTCATTAAGGATAATAATTTTGCTTATGCCATCATTGTTGTGGGTGAGGCTCCTTATGCCGAGACTGCAGGAGACAGCATGGACCTCACAATGATAGATCCAGGTCCCAGTGTCATCAGCAATGTTTGCGAGACAGTCAAGTGTGTTGTTGTTGTCATTTCTGGCAGACCTATTGTGATTGAGCCATACCTCTCCTCGATTGATGCCTTAGTGGCAGCATGGTTACCTGGCACGGAAGGGCAAGGCGTCGCTGATGCCCTTTTTGGAGACTATGGATTCACCGGAAAACTTCCAAGAACATGGTTCAAAAATGTGGACCAACTACCAATGAATGTCGGGGATCCCCATTATGATCCACTCTTCCCCTTTGACTTTGGTCTGAAGACCAAGTCGGCTCCAGACATTGTGCGAAGGTAAGTCTAGTTCAATAATTGTTTTGAAATTTTAATCTGTGTTTCAGTATTATTACGGAATTGCATCTTACAATATTTTTTATTATCTGGTAGCTTTTATTATCGAGCACAAAAAGAAGGAATTTGCAGGCTACTCTAACTTTCTTTTTTCTCATATCCCTTGGTACATGCAAGTCATTGGATGGAGAGTTGTTTACGCTGTACAAGGGATATAAATAGTTCAGTTGGCGTGTGGTGTTTTCCTTGAGTTTATAGAGTGCTTCCTGGCATTTTGGTTCCATTACACGTGAATTCAGAAATCGGTGCTATACCTATAGCATTCGTTGTTAATGGTTTTTGTTCAATGAAAGAACCTGTTTTTTTGTATGGATACCTATTAAAACCCACAATGCTGTTTGTCTGCAGGTCAACCTCAGCTGGAATTATTGGGAGGCCATATGCACTCTTTCTCATGGTTTCTGTAATTTTCAGTTTATGTTTCATAGGTATACTTTTCACCTGACCTACCGCATGCAAGTTATTTTCTGAACAAGTCGATCTCTCTCATCAACCTTTATGATTTGCTTCCCAGGCTCCTTGATTAATGAAATCTTTTGCCAAATCATGATAGGTTAAACCCAACTTAGTGAGCGAGCTCTGGGCAGAGGAAGGAGGCTTCAAAGGTAACGAACATGATTTGTTTGACGTTAAATGCTCTGCTAGCATAGAGGGATCTTATTGACTTGTAGCAGCCTTTCCAATTCTTGTTCCAGAATTTCTACTTTTTTTTTTTTTTAATGTAAAGAAGAACATTGAAACCTTGATTAATTATTCTGAAATCTGCCGAAGTGCTTTCTATTCTCTGTATCTGTATCCTTATCCTGTGCGTTTTCAGCTCTTGTTAGTTGTCACAAAATCAATGGTTTATTATTGTCATTATTATTATCACGAACCAGTTAGATGGATACATTTGCATTTGATAATTTACTAGAGAGCCCAATACGATTGAAGATTACACTTCTCTAGGGAGCCCAATAGGAATTGAGTTCCATTTTAGTATGAGCCCAATGGGAATGAGATTAGATTTTACTAGTGAGCCCTGCAGCAGTTTTCCTGGGCCTAACGTCAATAACAACATGAAACCAGGGTGAGGGCTTTAAAAAATATAAAATACCCGAATTACATGTACCAGCTTTTAGGGATTTGGGTAACAAATTGTCAGGAAATGGGTAATTTGAGTAATTATCTAAAATCTTTTCGGTAGGTTTGGGTAAAATATAAAAGAAATTCGGGTCATTTTGATCATTTGAATTTGGTCAAAAATATTTTTAGAACTAATGGGCTTGCAATCTCTCTGTCTTAATTTTGGTTAGTCATAAACTCTTTTAATCTAATTTTGACTAGTTAATTCCATTTTTTTTTTTTAGAATTTGAGGTAAGAAAAAAATTAGGTTATCATCCGAGTCAGGTAAAAAAGATTTTTTTAAAAAATGTTTGGATTAGAATGATTATGTAAATTTAAAATTTTCATTGGAATTACCATCTCCCTTGAGCCCTAAATTCAAACCTCAAAAAAAAAAAAAAAAAAACAAATCATAAATCATATTTGTCAGCATATATGACCCAAATGGTTAGGCACCAAAGATCGATCAATTTCTCAAAAAAACAAAAAGAAAGGATTGATCAAAATTCAGAAAGTGGCAAATTAAGGATGCCCTTTAGCCTACCGAAATGGCTATTTTTCGGCCAAATCACCCAAATTTGTCAGCACATAGGACCACACGGCATGGCACCAAGGATGTATCAAGATTCAAGAAATTACAGCTTTGACGTGCATTAGCCAATTCAAGAATGCCCTTGGCTATTTTTTTTTTCTTTCAAGTACCACATGCTAAAATCTTTTCGGATACAGTAGAACAATACATTGATGGTATTGAAATATATTTTTAGTTTTAATATTTATCTATTTTATTAACGAACCTACCAATTAATCATTTTAAAATAATTATAGGGTTGCTTGCTATTTTCTTAATTATTTTTTCATGGCGATTTTTTTGACCCGTGTTACTTTTTTTTTAAAAAAAATATAGGACCAAAACAAGTTGCATTGCCCCCAATCTTCTTCTTCCTCCATGGTCTTAATTTCTTAATCTGCCATGGGAACAGCCGGCTGTAATCTATGACTTCCTTTTAATCATTGGATGTAGCTACCACCAAAAAATCCCATTAACAATGATCATTGATTTTCGACTCAAATATCATATACCCATTTGGATCATGCATAGATGCTAAATTATTGATGTGATCATAGAACAAAAAAAGAACTAAAAGCTTTCTTTATGTACATGGTTTCAAGGAGACATAACTGTATAAAATCATGATCACGAGGATCCAGTAAACAACTTAGCAATGGTGGCACCGATTTCACAAAGACGTTTTAAATCACCATTCCTGCTCCCTAAAGGTGGTGAAGAGATTCCCTTGAGAGCATCCTGGCAATGATCAGAAGCTTTGGAAGCAATACCTGCCAATTCAACCAACCCAAAAAAGGTCTCCGAGTTCAAGTCATTGTAGGCCTCTTCTAGTTTAGAAACCGCCCTGAGATAATCATGGCTGCATGTTTCGAGACGGTAATGGTAATCTTGACTAGAAGTATTCTTGAGTAGCTCTGCTATGTAGTAGTCTCTGATGTTGTTTGCATTGGTGTATGCTAATCCAAAGGAGATGAAGGCCAGTGTGTAGCTATCGGCATCTGGGGTACGTGAGTCGGAATAAAGAGCTTCGACACAGAGAGTGTAGTTTGATGTTTGGTTGCAGACCTTGTCTACTAGCTCGGTTGGCTTATCAGCGGCTGCTGGGGAAGCATGGACGAGGATGAAACAAACCAAGAGAGCAAGAAAGTGATAGGGGACAGAGAAGGAATGATATCTAGTACTCATTTCTTTCAGATACTGTAAGAACTAATGTAAGAAAGAAAGGCCAACTACTTGTGTTTTTAAAGAAAAGATTGTGAGATAAAGGAGAAAGAAACAATTGAGTAATGTCCTGAAATGCTTTACCATCCTTGAAATTACCAAAAATAGCTCAAACCCTCTTATATTCTACGTAAAAACATGGGGATATCTCATACAAATTTCTCATTGATGAAGTAACATAGGTATTAAAAGAACAGACTGCGTGTTGAGCATTGCAAGAACTACTGCGTATCTTTTTTACTACACTAATGAAACCCTAGAGTCTTCTGGGTAAAAAGATGAATATATGCAGGAAAAACCCAAGATTTGGGCTATCCCATACACTCTTGTAAAGCAAGGAATCTGGTGAGATGGACAGATACGATCACGTATTCGAAAAAAAAAACCTAAAGAATATTAATGGCTTATATTTAATTTTATTCCATGAACTTTTGCTGGGCAAGGAATCCAGTGAGCTGGACAGTTTTGACCACGTTTTCAAAACAAGAATAGCTTCTCCACCCAGAGAACAAGATCTTATATTTTATGACAGAGCCATTGCCATAGCTACAATTTTCTGAAAGAAGAGCGATATCCCCAAATACACAATTTGTTTAATTAATTTTGAGAGGTGTTGCATGACTTTTGAACCTTGCAGATACTTGAGATTCTTCCAAAGCTCTATCCTAAGATATTGAAGAAAAGAAATTAAGGTTGGCAAAGCTTCCTCAAATTCCTCTGCATTGAAATCATTTATAAACAATTTCTCGAGGGCAGTGAGGTCTTGAAGTTGATGCGATGCAATCTTCAATTTATCTCATTCGTTGGATTGAATTTATAACTTGTGCGGGAATAGCCTCCAGCTCTTCTGAGAAACCTTCGATGCTCAATACCTTGCAATTGGGCGAGGCAGGCTAAGCTGCAATCATATGGGACATGAGTTAAACTCTTGACACTTTCGTTTGTTGATTTTATTTTCATGATTTTTTATGGAAAGTAAATTCCTAGACATAAAATTATTTTTTAAGTTTAATAATATCGTGGAAAATAAATTGAAAAATAATTGTGTTAGATGTTTTAATTATAAAAATGTAGAATTTGGTTTTGAGCGCGATTTATCTTCATAAAAAATTATGAAACTTTGATGACGGAAAGAAAACACATTTTTTTTTATCCACACACCCAAACCTTCTATTACAGTTTAATATGCAATTTGTCTAACAAGATTTTGTTTGATATTCTTTTTGTTTTTTATCTATATCCGGAGTTTTACAATTTTAAATTAAACAAAATCAGTTTCATTTAAAAATTAATATCTCTAGCTATAACTTTTATAAATAAACAAATTTCAAATCCCTTCATTTACTAGTTTTATTTCCAAGATAAAACTACCTAGATATTTTTAGTTTGAATATTTGATTAACAATTAACTATTTTCATGCATTTCTTCACCATTCAAGGCAATCATTTCGATTCAACTCTTTTTATCATCATCATGTACATAAGTATCTCAACAATAAATTTATTAATTTTTTTTAAGTATATTAAAAGAATAAAAACAAAATTTAACAAATAAAAAAGTTAAAGAAAAATGAAATTAAAAAAAATCTAATTTTATAAATCATATCAAATAAAATAAATAGCAATAAAATAAATTAAAACAAATTTGACAAATAATAAAATTTAAAAAGAATAAAATTGAAAAATAAATTCCAATTAAAAAAGAAAACTATTATATTTTTTGAAAGATTAGAAAGTATTTTCTAGATAAAAAAACAAAACAAGATCTTTTTATTGAGATTAATTTTTCCAGTTAAAGTATTTTCTACTTGACCAACTTTCCTTAAGGTTACGTGGGAGAAATTAGTTTTTAGAAAAGTGTTTTTCTATTAACAAAATGATTCCTTAATCAAACAAAAGAATGCAACTGTCGGAAACTATATCAATCAAATTCAAAACTGATGAGCAGGAGCGGACCTATGACATGCTTTGGTGGGAGCATAGCAGCCCCAGAGTTTTAAAATATTTTGATTTTAGTCCTTAGATTTTCAATTTTTTCATAAAAATTATGCATTCAACTATTTCAAAAATAAAATATTTGCTCTCTCTCATTAAAACTTTCTAGTTCCGCCCCTACTGACGAGCTTATCACATGGTACAATGGATAACGAAGCGAGGACAATTCCTGTAAATCATCGTCATTAAATTGGATAAGCCCTTTGCAATTTATTATTGAAAATCCCTCTAGAGATGCGCAACATTGTAGTCCTCTTGGTTGAACTCTTAAAATTTTAAATTCTCAGAAATCACTGAGAATTGAGATCAACTCAGGACAGTTCCATGTTTTTAATTCCCGCTAGAGCTGTGCAGCGTTTTACGCTTGGAATGGATGGATGGCAGCTTCTCACAATTCCATATCCTCAAAAAATGGAGATGTGAAGCAATGAGATTCACCAGGTAAATATCTTAGTTCATCACAATCAACGATTTCAAACCATGGAGCTCAGGTATCAAGTACGAGTAGTTTTCTCCACAAGTTACAAAGCTGGGCATTACAAGTTAATACTTACCTCGCAAATTAATATAACGTAAACCATAACTTTTTTCTAAATATTATTCTATTTATTTAGACTCGCAAGGACAAATAACGGGCCACGAAAAACGAGTGTCCTATAAATTTAAGCCATTTTCATCCTTGCTTCTCAAGAAAAAGAGGAGAAAATGATTTCAAAACAGACAATTCTATTACTTGTAATGACATTCTCAAACTATAATCTTATGACTTGTAGCGACATCAATATTTTGATAGTCTTAAACTCTGCAGTCTATAAACAGCTATATTTTTGTATGTCATCACGCAAACAAGGCCTATGAATGAAAAGCAAATGTCAATAAAGACCAATGTATTGGGTCAAAACAAACACTAACCCACCTTGTTTGAAATCTAGAATAACCAGGTTGTTTGATCTTTAGGTTCTGAACCTTCTAGCCATGTCTGATGCATGTGCATCCATGTGAAGCCATCAGGTACATTGGCCTGCCCAAAACCCACCACAGATTAATCACTGGTGTTAGGCATATATGGTGAAACCAGCAGGCAGATAATCAACATGGCAAATGATATTTAAATAGAGAGAGCGCTGGACTACAGTTCTACCTTTGAACTTAGCAAGACAGTGGTCAAACAGCCAAGCCGTTCCTCCCCTGAAATGTAATTTTGTCATGGTCATGTGTCAAAGCAAATAAAAGAAATGAGAATATAAATGAATCCAACATGATAAACCACAGGAAAATCAATTTGTACAGAGGCAAAAAAGATGTTTAGATAACCAAGTATTTATCTGACTATATTAAAACCGAAGGTCAAAAAGTTCCTTGTCTATCAATAAAAAGCAACTCCATCAAAACATCAGTGCCGATACAAATCGGGAAAAAAAAAGTACATGTAAATGAACCGTCAAAAAAGTACATGTAAATGAACCGTAGGATGACGGAAAATAAATCTCACCAAATGACTCCCATTTATAAAACTTCACAAGCCATGTGTCTGAACCAACTTGTGCTGAAGAAACTCGATCTACCCATATGCGATAATTGGTTCCTTGCTTGTCCCCATGCAACCTTGCCATTACATCTATGCAGTGGTTGACTGGTTGCTCAACTCCTGAAGGATGCACAAATGTACCCAATGGAAACTGGGGAGCAAAGGAAACTCAGTAAGCAGATGTCAGTATCGTTGAAGGATAAAATGAAAAGGCAGCTCCTACAAGGGAAAAACAAAAAGGAAAGGGCGAAGGCAGAAAAAGATGACACCACCAAACAAAAGTTCAAGCACTCACAAAATTCAGGTGACAAGACAAAACTTGCATTAGCATGCTCCAGATAGAATTTTTTAATCATGTAAACCGGGAATAAGTAATTTACCAATATTTAATCTCCTAAACTAATTGGGGAAAAAAATAAAAATAACTAAAAAACAATAATTCTCCCTAAAAGCCATAAAAGCTCCTGCATAAGTTCCCCACAACTTCTAATGCAGCTTCAACTCAAAGAATGTCCATAAATTTACTGAAACATTCTGCTTCTAATGAATGCCTAACAAAATGCAGATGTTACTTGAATTTCATTTTTAACGTAAAAGGAATCCTATTAAACTTACAAATATTAACTTTGGAGTTTGCATATTCTTGGCAACTTCTGCACGTCTCCATCTCTCATAGAACAAATAAAACTTCACAACTTCATGACCACTACTGAAAATTTCCACTTTGCATTTCTGAAAGTCTCTAATATCTCTTGGAGAAACATTTGGACCCAGACTAAAATTACCGATGGCTTGTATTATCCCAGCTGCACATCTCTCTGTTGCATGAATTATATTAGGATTGTTCCTTGCATTTTCTGCATGCCACCGCAGCAATTCCTCCTGTGCATTGCTGACCTTCATAATATAAATACAAATGTTACCATATGTCAGAGAAATGGAAAAGAATAACAGGAGTAGCAAATTACAAAGCTTATGAGGATACAAACCATCACACCATATACTTCAGGGACGCTGAATAGTTCAGCATCATTACCAGAGTCACCACAGACAAGAGTGTTAACTGGCATCTTCCCATCAACTTTAAATTTTTCAAGCAAATAAGCAAGAGCCTGTCCTTTGCCAGCACCTTTTGGTAATACATCCAAAGCCGTCTCATTACTGTATACCAGTTTAACATCTAACTGCCCAAGAAGAGATCAAAATTGAATGGTAAAAGGGACAGATTCATTCATATATATGAATCCAAATGCTTTTATAACTCATTGAGATGAAACTGCTCATATCAATATATTAAGAATCAGCGAACAAATGCAATCTTACCCCACGCTTCTCTAGACGTTCTGATAGAGACCTTATAACTTTCAAGGCTTTTATCTTCTCCACAAAAAAACTCACTTTATGAGGCCGTTGCTCTGTTTCAGACTGCAATGACCCATTGAAGTTCAGTATATTAGAACTCAAAATGCACAAAAGTCTGGTATCATCATAGTAATTAGTATATGATTTCAGCTCTTCTCCATGAAATAACAGTAATATTAAAATATATGCTCTCTTGTAGTCGATTTCTAGACTCAAAATACCAGATATAATAATCAATGTCATTTGGCTAAACACCGTACCTGAGGAGTAAGTTCTGGAAACTGGGCTGTTTCCTCTGTGACTATTTCCCTGTTCCAATTTTTATTTAAATATTGTTCCCAGTCCTCATCTCTTATCATTGATTCACCATACATAATTTCAGTTCCAACAGACATTATGGCTATATCTGGGGTCAACAAAGGTTTCTCCTTCCTCAACTGTTTATAAATTGTGGGTGACCTTCCGGTGGAGAAAACTAGCAGAGAATCTTGACGGTAGTAGGCTTCCCACATAGCATTAAATCTAAGAAGGCCTAGGTTGTCAGGATCAAGATGATCCACCTGCATCAGAAGCCACTACGTACATGACTAAAATAACCACAGCATGACACTGAGCAATTTTACAAAAAGCAGCCAACTGTTCTACCATTGTAAAATCAAGATCTGACACTATTATGAGATGCGCAGAACCATCAAGCCGATCCATAATAGGTCTATCAACTCTGCTAATAAATAAAAAAAAAACCAGCTTAAAAGATTAGCAAACTGAGAACTTCATATAATAACAAAAAAAAAAAAAACATTCTAGTCTAAGCACAAGCAAATTTATAAAGTTCCTCTATTTATATCCATTGAAGAATCTTGGGATCAAAACCACCATCAAGACCAAAATTAAAGTGTGATCATCATAAACACCTGTGATACGACAAAGATGAACCAAAATGATGATAATGCTAAAAGTAATACAATGCAGGCAACATATTTTCACCTAGTAATAAAACAAGTTTAAGTTAAAAAGCGGCAGCATTCCTATACAGTAGCAAAATCTATCACAAAGTAATGTTCTTTAAACAATTCACCAGTTGGGCACAAAGAACTATCCTGCTTCATCAAAATTAACCATCCCGCATACAAATTCATAATGTAAATCACTTCCAACAGTATCTTTAGCCTTAAGAAGGACATTCACCGAGCAAGAAAACATGGAGAGTCTGTTAAAGTAGAATGATTACCAACCCAGATAAACTCTCTTCATTATCTTTAAAATATCAATGAAAAATTCAAATAACAAGACATAACAGCTACATAGTTTACAAAACTTTACCTTCTTCTTCCTCTTCTTCTCTCAACAAATCAAGAACTGAAGTCGAGGTTGTCTCTTGGACATGTAGTGAAGTGACTGTCTTGTCTAACTTGTCTTTTTATCAAGCTAAGAAAAGACGCATCGTGTAGAAAGAAAGTGCCCCGCAAACGACGCAGCGGTTAATAAAAAATTTAGTCAATGAGGTTCGTCGACCTCAAACCACTTCCGGCTTCAATCTATCACGTAATAGAGAAAAGGATAAGTTGGTCCTTCACTTATCACGTAATTATCAATTAGGTCCTAAACGAAGGAAATTTCAATTGCGTTTTCAATCTATCAAATATTGCACATACCTCATCTTTAAAATTTATGACATGAAAGGAATAATTTTTAGAAAAAACAGGTAATTTTGAAGATATTATTACTAGGTACTTAAGAGTATTTTCTCCACAAATACAATGAAGGGGCAGGTAGATGTTCTATCAACTATTACGTAATTATTGATTAGATACTAAATAAAAATAATAATTATATCTTTAATTTATCAAATAATACTGAAAACTCATCATTAAAACTTATAAGAAAAAATATTTTAAGAAAAATATATATTCATTTGAATATGCTCCCTATAACCATCATGGTAGGTCTCATTTTTTAAGATAGTAGAGTAACATTAATTTAAAATTAATAATAATTTTTTTATGACTTAAAATGAAAACATTTCCATAAGAGGGTTAATTGAGTAATGTCCTATTGACGGAGGACTCAATTGAGAATAGTTTGTTTTGTACATGTAATTGAGAATTAGGTAATAATTGGGGGATAACTATGTCCTTTTCTGAGAGTAATTTTAGATGACAATAATACCCTCAATCTCTAAATGTATAAAAACACCCGTATAACACCTGTCTTTCTAGGGTTTTTGTTTCTCTTATTGCAGTCAGGGTGAGAAGTGCGAACCTAGCAGCAGCCGCTTCCTCTCCCTTGGTTGATATCTAGCTCCTTCAGGTATTATTAGCCTTGTCTTCTTTGACATCTCTGTTGCTTCTTTTAGTAATGCATGTTTTAGCTCAGCTTGTAAAGTTTGGTCTTTTTAGTTTTCGTTCTTCATTGCTATGTTTAAAGTTCTGATCTCTAGTTTTTAATTCTTAGTTTCTTTAATGGGTTTGCTTTAGTTTAGCTAATGGATTAGAAATTCGGTGTTTTCTGATGGAACCCATTTTGGGATTTCATTGACTTGTTTGTTGAAGTAATGTATGCTAGTCTTTGGGTGTAAAGTTTGGTTTTTGTGGTTCTTGTTTGTACTCTGTTTTGTGCTTCAAGTTTAGAACTTTATCATCTGATTCTGGTGTTTGTCAAATGGGTCTTCTTTATTTTGTTTTCCTCAAGTGGGTTTGGCTTATTATTAGAAATTGGAGATCCGGTGTTTGCTATGTGAGCCACATTTATGATTTGATCGCATTAGAGTGAGACTGAGTTTACCTTGCTCTGTTTTTGTTGTAGTATGGATAGTCAAATTAAGCATGCAGTGGTGGTGAAAATTATGGGAAGGACTGGATCTCGTGGACAGGTCACTCAGGTTAGAGTCAAGTTTATTGATGACCAGAACCGTTTCATCATGAGGAACGTCAAGGGACCAGTCAGAGAAGGTGACATTCTTACCTTGCTTGAGTCTGAGAGAGAAGCTAGGAGACTCCGTTGATGGGCATCTTACTGCTTGTCCACAAGATTCTCATCCTGGTTTTGGTGGTAATCAATCAGGACTATTTTGTTATGTAGTAGCTAGTGAGTGCTAATGGGTTTTGTTTACGGTTGGATTATCAAGACTTGGATTCCAGATTTATGAACTACATGTAAGAATGCTTTGAATTTTTTAAAGTTTGGGTTGAACCCACGAGTCTTCTTTAAATTTTGTTTTCTGCAACTTTTAGTCTTTTGCTGTGTTTTAATGCAATGCTTATTAGCTAAGCAGCATAAAAGTCTTTTGCTGGTATTGGAGCTCAAGATGGGGTTTTCTTGGAGCAAATTTGTAGCTGGTTCTTTTCCCCCCACCTTCCTCGATATTTTTATGGACCTCCTTGTTTGCCATATAATCCAACTAACATCGCTATAAACTGGATTTGGCTTGTTTTGATGATGATTCAGAAATCTAGAATTGCCTGCGCTGCTATCACCTGACAGTGCATTTCCATGTGCACTCAACAGGTGTCCCATGTGTTATGTAGGTATTGTCAATTCACCATGGTTTGTACTTGTGCATTCTTAGATGCGTTTTTGGGGAAAATCGGTAATGGTGCTGAGATAATCCCTCTGCCAAGTGTGTGATTTCCTCGTCGATTTGGTACATAGTTCAAAACCTGCCTTTTTGGGAAGCCTAACTAGGCGGGGTTATTCCCAAATAAAGAGCACAAAAAACCTGGGAAGTTCTGAGATTGCCCTGTAGTTACGCCTTGTTGGTGTGGAAGGGACAGCAGGCATGAGGTTGCCAAGCAGCTGCACTCTATTAGCCCCATTTGGGATTGCCGGGCTATTTTATATATATATATATATATATATATATATATATATATATTATTTTTTTGTTTTTGGAATGTGTCAGTGCTAAATTAATTTTAAAAAATAAAAAAATATTATTTTAATATATTTTATTTTAATGAGAAGCATACTATCATTCTTGAACAATATATTATTTTAATATATTTTTAAATAAAAAATATTTTAAAAAATAACACTAACCCCAAAAACTTTTAAGATTAATAGTTATCTCATTACTGTAGGAAATTTTCACCACCCAATGCAAACAAATAGCCAGATCCAATGACGAGGTTGTTAACTACCATTGCAATTTTTCACCAGCCAGGTTCTGCCATCTCCACGGTAAAAAGTCTACGTTGACGTTCCCATCACCATCAACGATGAAGATGACATTGATTTTCAATTGCTTCTCTTCCTTCCAAAACCAAAAAAACAATTACATTTATCATTATCACCACCATCAAATTATTTTATTTTTTTAAAAATTATGTGATTCCTTCATTCCAACAGATTTAAAATACAAAAGGAATGAGAGCCTTCACATCCCGGGGAAAATCTTTGAACTGTGAAAGGTACCATCTCCTCGTGGCATAACTCCTCCCCATCAGGTAAAGAGTTGATCCAATGAAGAAAGAAAAGGCATACAATGTTTGAGCTGTGAGAGAGATCCCCAAAATTCCAAGAATCTCAAACAGATAGTGAGGGCAAATCACTAGGTCAAACAAGCCACCCTTGGGAACCTTGTATTCTTTGTCATTCTTGCTTCTCAGTTTGGAAAGGAGACGATGGTGGTAGAAGTTACCGATGATTCCTATCAGAAACAACACAATCCCTGGATACTTCAAATCAACTGCTGGCTCTGGGAGTCCTTGTGTTAGGTGTTGAGCATAGATGACAAACACAGAGGATGTGAAATAACTAAGAGTGATTGGAGTCAGAGACTCAACATCCACCCCCCCGCTGTATCTGTGAATGAATAGCACCTGGTGGACAAAAACATTTTCTGGTTACTATATGGCTTGTATCCTTCTTTAATAGGCATCCAAATCGCCACATTCTTGCATGTTATCATATCATATTAGCTAGAGACAGGGAGGGAGGGAGGGAGGGAGGGATTAATTACCTCAAGTATTCTTTTGAAGAAATGGAAGGTTAGAGTGGATTTGACGAACAAAAACCTGAGATCCTCATTTGGGAAAAGCCCAAAGGAAACAGCACCAGTAAGAAATGATGGTGTGTAAGCAATAAGCATGCCTGTTCTACTAGAGACTTGAATCTGCTTTTTGTTGGACTTCTTTTCATCAATATTCAAGAATTTGGAGTACCGCAGGTTCTTTCCTCTAACCTCTGAGAGCCCAACTTTTCCTAATGACACGACACAGACCACAGACATTGCTTTAATAAGCAGAGGAGGTGGAAAGAAAAGCCTCAGCAACATGGATTCCATTTTTATTCACTTCTGTTTTCTCAGAAACTTTAAGCACTCCAGCTAATAGGTGGGATCATATGGGCTTGGTTTAAACAGAGAAATAGGTCAGTTTGATATGCTAGTGGAGAAGAAACGGACACGTTACAAGGAGTTTCTTGGAATCAAACGTTCGACAGTGTGGAACAGTGAAACATGTGGTTAACATTTAACAAGGTACTTGCTGGATTTTTTTGGCTTGAGTTTTATATAAGTTTTGGAAGGCCCATATTTTTCATTACAAAACAACTTAAATAGATATTAGGCAATAAATATTTATAAATTAGGGGAGTTTAAGTATCGATGTTTGGTTTTTCTACTATGCATTGCATTTTTCTTAGTCATATTTTATTTCTTAAATGTACAGAACTCAGAGTGAATCTTCAATCCAAGATTTTATTTTACTTTCCTTAACTTGAAATTGATTTGAAAATTTTCTACATGTAGAAGTGCATTCACAATTTCACATATTTGGACATGAAAATAAGATGTAAGAGGGAGGGATATATTTAGTCTATAGTACATTTATTCCCAATCCCTTTGTAAGGTTTCTATGTAAATTCAATGAGAAAAATGTATGGAAATAATCCAAACAAATCCATAGATAATGTTTGATTTTATTTATTTATTTGTTCGAGAATAAGGATTAAAGTTATCCTTACATTAGTTAGTAGGGCTGAGTATTTTCAGTTTGGTCTGGTTTTGGACCAAAATAAACAATCAAACCAATTTTTTTTTTAGTTTTTGAACCGAACCGAAAACCGGTTCAAACTAATTAATTTCGGTTCGGTTTTTTTCCTTTCCAAACCGGTTCAAACCGAAATTATTCCGGTTGAGTTTTTTCTAGGCTTTTTATTAACCACATTTTTCAGCACTTTTATTTTTTATACTGAACTAAAGCATCTTCGGCACAAACACAACGCAAGGGATTGAATCCCCATTTAACCCCTCAAAAGGGTAGATCCTGATAAATCATAGCCTCTACTCTTTCTTGGTGTAGGTTCGGACAGCAAGAGTCAAGCCCAAGATCAGGAGTGGCACGAGTAGTTGCAGATCTTAATCAGAAACCCAGGCTTCTTGTCTTTAGGGTTTGTTCCTTCCAAACCTGGTGCTACGTAGAGGCGTTTCGTTGGGACTGTTGTTACATCTACCTCACCAATATTGTCATACTTTTCCATCATCTCTCTAGCATCATCGTTGTGACCCACATCTTCAAAATCGTTTGTTGCATCTTTCCCTGTAAAATAAATGAGAAAGAATCAGCAAAATTCAAGAAACCCAAAAGAATCCATTACCTGTCCTTTGGAGAAGAGGGAGAGACCCAAATTGACACAGGACTGAGAATGCATGGAGAAAAAGAAGACAGAGTTGAGAGATGAGAGACAAAGAGCATGGAAGATTGGAAAAGATGAAGACAGATTTGAGAGATGAGAGACAGAGACCATGTAAGATTTGAGAAATGAGAGACAGAGAGGGGGTGGCTGAGAATGCATTTAGATTTAGGGTTAGAAAAAACATACTATTTATACTTGTTTTTTTTAAGTACTGGCCTGGTTGAACCGGTTCGGTTTGGTTCGGTTTAATCGGTTTCAGACTTTAGAAACCGAAACCGAACCGATCCGAAACTTTTTTGTGAGTTTCTAATCGGTTAATTTAGTTTTTTTTTCGGTTCGGTTTTTTGGTTTTTTTTCCCAGTTTAATCGGTTATTCAGTTTTTTTACTCGTCCCTGTTAGCTAGCATGTCAACTGAGATAAAAATCCGTTTTCAAAATGATATTAATAATACATCCCCAAATCGACCTGATGCTACGTGGACCTGATGCATATTGGTTTTTTTAAAATTTATTGCTCCTGTTTATCTGATTGCTATATAGTTTTTCCGAGTCATCTTTACTTGATTGGTGAAGAATCCTCCCAATTGGCTGAAAATGAAGCTATTTTAATAGCTTCAATATGCAAGGTCTTCTGTCTGGCTTGGTATGGTGACGCAAAGTGCTGAATGAGAGCCAAGAAAATCTAAAGAACTTGAGTGTTAGGCCGGCCACTTTAATAAATAATATAGCTTGCTCAGGCTTGGTCACCATCCTTATCTGAAGAGGCCTGAAAGTCGGATCTTTTCAAAGAGACCTTATCAAAGAATACTGAGCTTTTTCATAATAGGTTGAAGGTTTTGGAGATCGAGTCGTTGAATTTGGCTGCTAAACTTGAACTTCATGAATACATATAAAACAAGTTCATGATAGGCTCAGAGAACCCTCCAATACTTAAGTTAGCACTGGTGTAGGAAATGTAAGGTTAGAGTGGATTCGACGATCAAAAACCCGAGATCCTCATTTGGGAAAAGCCCAAAGGAAACAGCACCAGCAAGGAATGATAGCGTGTAAGCAATAAGCGTGCCAGTTCTACTGGAGACTTGAATCTGCTTTTTGTTGGGATTGTTTGCACCAACATTCAAGAATTTGGAGCGCTGCAGATGCTTTCCTCTAATCTCTGAGAGCCCGACATATCCTAACATCACGACACAAATTGGCATTGCTTTGATAAAGAAAGAAGATGGAAAGAAAAATCTCAGCAACATGGGCACCATGTTACTTCACTTTTCTTTCTCTGCAATTTTTGAGAAACTTTGGCTATTAGGTGTGTATGGATAGATTGCGTTTAAACTGATAATGGCTGAAAAAAACAATGTGAACTTGAGCAGGAGGTACGGCCTGTTATGCTAGTGAAGAAGAAATGGAGTCTGCGTCTGTTGGCTTTAAAGACTTCAACACCAATCAAAGATGTGGTTAACAAGGTACTTATTGAATGCTTTTGGCTTGTGTATGGTCCTCTGCCTGGATTGATATGGAGCCAGACGGAGTGATTTAATGAGCTTCATTAAAGATCAATTAAATCTTAAACTTCAAAAAGAAATGGGCCTTCTGCCATTCTTATCTCTTCCATTCCAGGTTTAAATCTCACTTTATGACACAACCACACTGTAGTAACGAATAGAAATCGTTAGGACTCGAACCTATTTCATTAAAAGAAGTTATCGAATACATAATCGTTGAACTATGTTTGTTTCTATGTTTCCACGACCAAATTTAATTAGGAAGCTTAATTACTGCATGAGATTGAGCAAGAAACAGGTGGTATATTGAGACATTACAATGGCCAATATTATGATTCACTTGTCAGAAGTGACATCATTTTGTTCTCTTTTCACAGAACACAACTTCCACAAGTGACATCCTTAGTTGACATAGATCACGAAGTCACAGTTCCAAAGTGAAAGCTGTTGACAACTCAAAATTCTATGTTTGACACATTCAAAAAACGTAAGGAATGATAGCTTTGACATCCTTGGGAAAATCATCAAATTTGGTAAGATACCATCTCCTAGTAGCATAACTCCTTCCCATCAAGTAGCATATTGTGCTTATGGTTGAGGCAAAAGTGTACAACGTTTGAGAGATGAAAGATATTCCCAAGAAAATTAAAATCTCAAAGAAGTAGTGGGGGCATGTAACCAGACCAAATAGACCACCCTTGGGAACCTTGTATCCGTTGTCATTCTTCGTTCTCAACGAGGAAAGGAGGTGGTGGTGGTAGAAGTTGCCAACAATTCCCACCAAAAATAACACAACGCCAGGATACTTCAAATCCACTGGTGGCTCAGGAAATCCTTGTGTTAGGCTTAGAGCATAAATTGTGATTGAGGTAGTTGTGAAATAACCAAGAGTGATAATAATCACAGTGTCAACAGCCATCCCGCCACTATATTTGTGAACAAATAGTACCTTCACATCATGGAAAAGAAAAACACAACGCTTAATTAAGCAGAAAATAACACAAACCATCCAGTGCTGTCATGGGAATTTCATAATCTGTAAAATAATATTAGCAATTCATCAAACTCATTATGTTTACATGATTATCAACACACATTTTGTTGTGCTAGTTCTAGTACAAGAGAGGATGAGAGCGAGGCAAAGTGCACAGGTGGCAAGTACCTCAAGGATTCGCTTGAAAAAATGCAAGGTTAGAGCTGGCTTGACCAACAATGACCTAAGGCCAACATTCGGAAGCTGCCAAAAGGATGCAATAGCATAAAGGAATGCTGGTGTGTAAACTATAAGCATGGCAATTCTGCTAGACAGTCTGATTTGCTTGCTTGTAGATTTGTGAACGTTCAAGTTAAAGAACTTAGAGTACTGAAAGTTCTTTCCTAAACCTTCAAATACCCCAGTAACTGAAAATAATAGAAAGGCCACAGACATTACTCTAACAAGCAAGCAAGTCACTGGAGGTGGAAAGGCAACTCTAGACAAAATGGACACCAAAATTGCCATAACCGATCTCTCTTTTACTCTCCGTCTCAAACTTTTGATGTTCTTAAGTGAAAGATCCTGTGCTTTTATATTTGTGAAAATTAGAGATGTGCATGACTGGGTTCTAGGCTCTAAGCACAAATATTGTCAGTCATGGCATTGCAACATCATTGCTGACAAAATGAGAATGACAAGTCAACTCCTTTCACGAACATTAGGAGAAAAGAACTGCACCATCAGGTACAAGAAGAATAAAAATGAAACCCAACTTGAACTGTTATTTGACATAAACATAATCGGATGCTTCTTTCTTTCTATTTCTTTAATCACTGACCAAAATAATTGAAGTGATGGATTAACTGATATTTAACATTTTGGAGAATCAATCTGATATTATACTCTCTGGAAAGAGACAAAGTGGTACCAACCTCAAGGATCCTCTTGAAGAAATGGATGGTTAGAGCTGACTTGACCAGTAAGAACCTGAGACCAACATTTGGAAACAGCCAAGAGAAAGCAACAGCTGAAAGAAAAGCTGGTATGTAAACCACAAGCATGCCATCTCTACCACAAACGGTATTGTTCTGCTTGCTTGTAGACTTCTCTACATTGAAGTTACTGAATTTTGAGTACTTAAAGTTCTTTCCCAAACCCTCAAATAACCCAATGACCGAAAATGATAGACTGGTCATGGACATTATTGTTATGAACAAAGGATTCGGTGTTGGAAAAATAACTCTAGACAACATTGGCACCAATTCCACGACCCCTCTGTCTCTGCCTCTCCCAGACTTTTGAGGTACTCAAATGAACGAGAGCTCTGTGAAGGGTAGAGGTGTGACGAATCTGTAAGAACTAGTGGATGATGTGGACTGCTTTGCGAGGCACTACCTGCCACAAGTATAGTGACAACATAAGGAGGGATGGTGATTAATCCAAAGTTAGCTCCAATGGCTTTCTACATTTTTGGCTGGTAGTTTGAGGAATATTTAGCCTCTTAGATCCTTTTCTCTTCCTCTCCTTGTTTTTAGTTTCTAACCACGGACCTGACCAATTAGCCCTACAACTCTTTTTTCAGGTGGCAAAGTAGTAGCTACTTGCCAAAAAAAACCCTAGTGAGAGTTCACTTGGGAAATAATTTGGCAATATTCTTGTTGCAGTAAAAACGTCTTTGTTGTTTTGAAAAACTTCTTTGCTGTTTTGAAACGCGACCTGGATCTGGATCTGGCAAGGCAATGAAAAATCTTAAATGCACCTTCAAAGGTTACTTATTGTAGTATATAAAACTAATTGACTATTACATGTATTAATAAATAAATAAATAAATAATTATTAATAATAAATAAGGACAAAAAAAAATTACATGATGTGTCATGCTATTTGGCATGTTTATTTAATCACGTGTCAATATTATTTTTGAAAAAAAAATACAATTTGAAGCAAAAAAACTAACTTATTAACACAATTCATGTGCTTTTTATTTATCCAGCTCTGCATCGTATTGTAGTCTCTTGCATGGTCTAGGTTTTAACTCCAACCGTGTTGGAATTGGCTCAGTATGACTCATTTGACCAAGCTAATCCACACACAACTTAGTCGTCTTGTAAAAACTTAATTAGGCTATCAAAAAAATATAAGTTCATCATTGTTCTAACATTTACCTTACTTAATCAAGTGAAATTGTGAAATAGTTAATTGTCAAAGGATAAAATAAAACAAAAAATTAGGGATTGAAACAAAAAAAAACATCATATTGGATCGATTCTGGTTAACTCAGGTTCACCTATTAAATTCACAACCCAGGTCATTATATGAGCATAGTGAGTTAACGACAATTTGTCTCATTCATTTCTCTTCCCATCTTTTCTTCTTGGTTGGGCCTCCATTAGGCTCGAGTTGTATAAAATTTGGGACTAAATTGAAGAATCATCCAAGAATTTGGGACGATAATGAAGAAATTAAGAGTTATCAAAGAATTAGGAATCAAATAAATTTTTTTACAAATATATAGATAGTTTTATTGTTACAACTATAATTTGTAGCATAGTTTAATGATAAGGTTGATATAAAAATAATTTGGATATACAATTATTAGTGGTATATATAATATTTATCCTAATAAAACTCAATGTTTATATTGTGGAGCCGAAAAAATAAAGGAAAAAAATTTATGTCCCTAAACTTCCTTCACCTCATTCTCTACCGTAAGCAAGAAATTTATCTTTTTTTAGTTCAAAAGTAAAAGAAAAAAAGTCAAAGGATTTACTTAGAATCGTTTGGGTGGGGCTACGAGATGAATGAGTTACCTAAGATAAACCTCAAAGAATGAGTCTGACCAGCATGCCAGACCTACGCGTCTTAAAGCCGGCAACCATGTCAAAGTCACGCGACATGGGCATGGCGACAACGCCAGATCCAAGGCATTCGGGCCTGGCAACCACGTCAGACCCAAGGCGTCGGGGTCTAGCGACAAGACCAGCCCCGCGCCTGGTCTGGCAACCATATGAAAACAAAAACAAAACACCCTTACATGCAGCTTTGTTGTTGTTGAAGCAAAATGATAATTTTGTATTTGAACTATTTTAATAATAATAATAATAAAAGACGGAGAAGCCTCTCAACACATGCATATCCCCCATAAGAGCATGATTGTATCTTCACTGTTTATTTTTTTTAAAGACAAAAAAAGCCTCCAACCCAAATGTTAAAATTTTGTACCTTGAAGGGCAAATCAGTATTTATATTGTAGCCCAAAAAACCTGAACATACCATTTTATCTCCAATCATTCTTTCAATGCTAAATGTATCTTATGAAAAAACAATTATACCTCCAACTGCGTGCTTAACAAGTTTTTTAGGTAAGGATAATTTCATCATTATATTACTATAATCTATAATAATCTATGTCTAGATAATCAGGGAAAAATATAATGATCCTTTTTAGCATAGTTTGTAATTAACAGCATGCATGCATGGAAAAGGAAGGAGAGAGATATTAAGAGATGTGAGAACTACTAAAAACAACTTTAATTTGGGCTGTGCCTAATTACGAGCCCCCAAAGCCAAAATGGTCCAATATGGATTATAAGATTCCATTTAAGCTTCAATATTTATGACCAAGATGGATCCGACTCCCAGGTCCATGTTAGAATAACTATTAGATTTATGAGCAAAACTGATGCTCGAATCAGATTCAATGGGCCTCTTTTTTTATAGCAATTGTGGGATGTCATGCCACTATAAATTATATTTATTAAAGCACCTTTTTTCAGCTGAGATTTTAGGAAAGTCCTCCCAGAAAATCAATTCTGTTGGGCACCTGATCTGATGGATGATGATCATGTTGGTAGATTTCTTGATTTTTGTAAAAAAAAAAATAGCCTTGGAATGTCCATTCTAAAGATCTAGAGGGGGTCACCATAATATTTAATAAAATTAAACAATCTTAAAAAACTGGCAAAGCAATCTCTTACAAACTCGCAAGAAACAGGATATGAATCTTTTATTTAATCAAACAAGAAGAAGAAGAAGAAGAATTTGACATTCAAAATACATAGGGAATAAGGGCCTTGACATCCTTGGGGAAATCTTCAAATTTGGAAAGGTACCATCTCCTTGTAGCGTAACTCCTTCCCATCAAGTAAACAATTGTGCCCACTGTGAAGCATAAGGGATACAGTGTTTGAGAAATGAATAATATTCCTATGAACCCTAACACCTCAAAGAGATAGTGGGGGCATATCACTAGGCCAAACAAACCACCTTTGGGAATCTTGTATTCTTTGTCACTCTTTGTTCTCAAAGAGGCGAGAAGAAGGTGGTGGTAGAGGTTGCCAAAAATCCCCAACAAGAACAGCAAAACCCCAGGATACTTCAGGTCCACTTGTGGCTCAGGAAACCCTTGTGTTAAATACTGACCATGGATCATGCTTGAAGTAGCTGAGAAATAACTAGAGCTTATAAGAATTGCAGAATCAAGAACCACCCCGCTAGTACTATACTTGTGAACAAACAGCACCTGCATAACATGGTAGAACAAGTTCAGAATTACTCAGGTTCTAGCAACCTAAGTTCCTAGCAATGTATTGAAGAGTTTCATGATCACAGGTGTATTAATTACCTCAATGGTTCTCTTGAAGAAATGTATGGTGAGAGTTGCTTTGACCAGGAACAGCCTGAGATCGTGATTTGGATAAAGCACAAAAGAAGCGACACCAGAAAGAAAAGCCGGCACATAAAACACAAGCATGCCAGTTCTGCTAGAGAGTTTGATCTGCATTCTTGTAGATTTTTCAGATTTCAAATTCCAGAATCTTGAGTACTGTAAATGCTTTCCTAAGATTTCAGATATTCCAAGACCTGCTATTGCTACCAGACTAACCACAGACATGACTGAGATGATCAAAGAAGGTGGTGGAGGAAAGATAACACTAGACAACATGGATGCCATTGCTGTAGCCCCTCTCGTTCTGTCTCAAAACTTTGACTCCTAATGAAGGGATTGTAAATTTGTAATCATGTAGGCATATCCTGTGTGTGAACATTATCTAGGCAAGCAAGTAGGTGGCAAACGTGGACAAATTCCGAATTCTAGCAAGTATCGGCTAACCGTTACCTACGAATTCTTGCTGAGATAAACATATATTATTATTTTTTTACAAAAAAATCCAAAACATTTATACATAACTTGAACTCTCTCCCATGATAGTTTTTGAAAAATATTTTCTGAGATCTGTTTATGATTTGCAAAGCAAGTTCTTCATATGGATGCTGAAAGGGGTGTGTTACATGTTGTGGACATTATTGGTCAAAGAGGTAGGTGGCAAAAGTGGATTTCACAGCTATGCACAATCAATATTCAGTAATTACCCAACCGTGCACACCAGCACAGAAAATGACACTTTAACGGGGTTTTTTTTTTTTTTTTTTTTTTTTGTGGGAACACGTTTTAATGCACTACTTTAAAACATTGCCGGTCTAGGTTAAAAATAACTCTTATAAGAAAACAAAAAAGCGGAGCTAATAAATGTTTGCAGGCTGCAGCCATGAATGGATAGATGTCATAAATTGGAATTCAAATTGAAGGGGCAATGAAGCTACAAGTGTCATCAACATAGTAGAAAGACGACCACATAGCAATCAAAGGTAAAGAAGAAGAAAGTGAGGGTGGACTCGAAGAGATACGGCGTTTGTTTCAATTGCACAGCTTCAGGGAAGCACAGAACAAGCAGACAAACAGCACATT
>Ga0307515_10005773_pt1 | contig 25004 bp, 13 predicted proteins | sample 17_EM_MG_FD_194513 | JGI IMG/M metagenome (GOLD analysis project Ga0307515, IMG submission 194513) | Populus trichocarpa ectomycorrhiza microbial communities from riparian zone in the Pacific Northwest, United States - 17_EM | ecosystem: Host-associated > Plants > Roots > Unclassified | place... | reverse complement strand
TCCATGTAATTCAGTTAGAATTTTAACAAGTTTAAAGAAATTACCATTCCTCAAGGAAACCACGCTCTTTCCGCCGTGGTGGAGCAGCATTATATTGCAGAGGTGTTGTCGTGATAATGGAATAAGTTATGGAAAGACGAAAATTCAAAAGGAAAGAAAAAGAATTCTTCATGACACAGATCAATTGTCGAGTGATCCTCTAAAGAAAATCCCACTGAAAATTAACAGTTTAAACAAAAAGAGATGAAAAAAGAGAGATTAATATCATAATTAAGTAGAAAAACGAAGCAAAACCCTTTCATGTACAGCTCAAACTCATTTATTTGAAAGGGAAAAGGAAAGAAAAAGAAGAAGAAGATGGGAATGAGGTTGTAAAGATGACAAGGATAAATGATTACCTTGAGCAGGGTAAGGAGAAGCATGCCTGGGGTCACTCATCTCTACCGAGACTCTCCAGAATTGTAGATGTTGAGATTGAAGGAAATACTGTATTTTAGGAGTGAAATAAGCTAGAAGTAGGCACATTTGGGTGCTCAAGCACAAATAAAACAAAGAAGAAGAGGAAGAAAACGAAAAGAAGTTACTTTCAATTCTTTTTTTTTTTTTAGTTTAATGTGGGTGTCCGGGTCAGCTTGCGCACACCTCGACTAATCTCACGGGCCCTGGAGTTAACAATCATGTAAGTCTCCAGTAGCCATCATATGAGCAACCACAGGGCTCGAACCTAAAATTACAGAAGAAGCAAACATCTTGATCCCAAGCTCTTACCACTAGGTCATCACGTAGATGATTAGTTACTTTCAATTCTTAATTGATGGGCCATGAGACTACATGGAGTTGGTGCTATAATACAAATCAAGATAATAAAAAAATCTATAAAAAATAAATTAAAACCAATTAATTCTATAAAAAAATATTATAAAAACTAATTTAAAATAAACTGAATGGTAAAAATTTCCAGTATCACATATTTTTTTTTAAAAAAATAATAATATATTTAATCGACTTGAGCTTGACATGGACTTCACATCCTAACTTGTAAAGTCCGTGATTTGAATTAAGGAATTCAATGAGTTTAATTATTTTTTATTATTATTTTACCTATTATAGAATAAAAAATAGGAAAACTTTTAAAAAACTAAAAACTGAAACTGGAAGATAACAAATTAAAGGAATAAAAAATCTACAAATAACTTTTTAAAAAAACAAATGTTAACACATTGATATACAAAAATGACATAGTTAACCTGTTACACTCACAAATCAAATTATAAAATCATGACAATCATGTAATGATTAAATTTGAACAAATTAGTCCCAAAAAAAAAAGGAAATACATCACGAAGATAAATTTAAAATAAACCAAATGTTTTTAAAAAATATCAATTTGCTATTTTTTTCTTAAAAAAAATATTCAAATGATAAAATATTGGATTAACATGGATTTTGAGTTAAACTCATCAAACTTGCAACCTGAGTCATGAACTCAACTGAGTTTAACAATTCTTTTATTATATTTATTTTTTACCTAAATATAAAATAACAAAATAAAAAAAAAACCAAAAAAAATCAGGCATATGGACCTTCTAAAAAGAAGAGCTTGCATGACTGGGCCTGATTTTATATAATTTTTTTTTGAAGGTACAAATGATATTTTTTATTTGTATGAAATTTAAAATCATCATCTATTTTTTTTTTACTTTGATCATTTATCTTTCAATTCCATTATTTTTCAAGAAAAAAAGAAGCAATTTGTTATTAATTTGGGCTAAAAATAATGCAATTGAGGGAAAATTCAAAATAGACTGCCTTCAAACAAATTAGTCCCATAAAAAAAATACATCACGAAGACAAATATAAAATAAACCAAGTGTTTTTTTTTAAAAAATCTCAAGCTAGCATTTTTTTTCTTAAAAAATATTCGAATAATAAAATATTGGATCAACCTGAATTTTGCTGATTAACTCGTCAAACTTGTAAACTGAGTTATGGACTCAATTGAGTTTAATAATTCTTTTATTACATTTATTTTTTACCTAGTTATAAAATAATGAAAAAAAAAAGAAAAAAAAAGATCAAGCACGTGAGCCTTTTAAAAAGAAGAGTTTGCACGCCCAAGCTTGATTTTATATATATTTTTATTTCTTAAAGAGACAAATGATATTTTTTATTTGTATAAAATTCAAAATCATCATCTATTTTTTCTTGTTTTTTTTTTCACTTTGGCTCTCTATCTTTTAATTCCATCATTTCTTAAGAAAAAAATAATCAACTTGATATTAATTTGGGCTTAAAATAGTGCAATAGAGGAAAAATTCAAAATAAGCCGATTTTGAACAAATTAGTCCCATGAAAAAAAAGAAATACATCACAAAGATAAATTTAAATTAAACCAAATATTTTAAAAAAATCTCAATCTGGCATATGTCTTTTAAAAAAAATATTCAAGTAATAAAATATTGGATCGACTCGGATTTTGCGAATTAATTTATCGAACTTGTGACTCTAGAACTCAACTGAGTTTAACAATTTTTTTATTATATTTATTTTTTTATCTAAATATACAATAACAAAATATAAAAATATAAAAAAAGAGACCAAGCACGTGGGCCTTCTAAAAAAAAGAAACCCGGACTTGATTTTATATTTTTTAAATGGATAAATAATATTTTTTATTAATATAAAATTCAAAGTTGCTATCATCTTTTCTCTCACTCTATTTCTCTATCTTTTAATTCCATCATTTCTTAATAAAAAAAAACAATAAGAAAAAAAAGAAGCAATTTAATATTAATTTAGGCTTAAAATAGTGCAATGAAGGAAAAAAAATTGAGAACTAAAAACAAATGCTCTTTTACACTCCACAGTGATTTGTTAAAAAATACACAGTAAAAAATACACAATGAAATTTCCTCAGTACTTAATTTTCTTGATAATAAATTTTTTTTCTTAAAAAAAATAAAAAAAGAAGAGAGTAACAAACAAAAACAACTTGTATATACCATGGTAAAAGTTTAAAAACAAACAGGGATGATATTACACATATGTACATCTCAATATTTTTAATTAAACCTAGATCTAAAAGAAAAATTAAAGAAAGAAAGAAAAAAATAGGAGTAAAATTACACATGATAAAAGAAATATAAAATTCTCTCTCCGAGGGCAACCAGCGGCAAACATTTGAGTTAACAGCAGAGCAGTGTCACCTGCACTGGCGGTCGAACAAGCAGATATCCGGCGACAAGTGGATCTGTAAGTAGATATCTGATGACAGAGAAACCCGTCTACACTGCTCTTTCGTTGATTCCTCCCGTTAACGTTTTTCAGGTGATCATTGCTGGCTGTGGATTGCTTGTTTTTATGCTGAACTGACTTGGGTTTTGAGGATTGCATCTTGGTTTCTTCTTACTTGTCTGATTACTCTTTTTGGTTCTTGATGTTGCGACTTGTTTGTCAGGATGAGGCGCGCGTATCATACGCGCAATTTTTATGATGGCTTACTTTTTTGCAATTGCACGAAAGCTGTTTGTTGTTTTGCCACACGCACCATTTCTCTGTAAGTTCAGATGAACTCTCCCTCCATGTGTAGCTTTTCGAACAAAATTATACCTTAATTTACCCAGAAAAACCATATTGATAGCCACAAGAGAAGTTGTGGGTTGCTGTTGAGATGGTGACATTCATGGGAGACTTGATTGTATTTTATCTCTAATTTGTTTTTATATTTTAAAAATATTTTAAAAATAATTTAATTTTTATTTTATTTTAAAATAATTTTTTTTAATATTATCAAATTATTTTGAAGTACTAATAAAAATAAAAAAAATATTATTTTAATATATTTATAAATAACTTTCTTAATAAGAATTCAAGTTTGGTTTTTTTACAATAAGTCAACAATATCTGTACAATTTTGCTGGTAGTTTTTATGGTGGGATGTGACATAGACAACTTCTATATCACTAGACTTGTCGAGCCAACCATTATTATTATCTTGAAGAAAAAGAAAAAAGAGAAGACAAGTCAACTTGAAATTTATTTAAAAAGGTAATGATTTCTCAGAAATCAGAATTACAAGAACCCAACAAAAATGCTTTTTTTGCTTCATTTTCATAGCGATAATAATGCCCAAAAACTATGTTTTAATTATTGTGCTTGTATTGTTGCACATCCCTTTTCCTGGATTCATTACTGGGGCAACAGGGGGGAAAATTGGGTGCATTGAGCGGGAGAGACAAGCACTTCTTAAGTTTAAAGAAGATATTATTGATGAAGATGGTGTTCTTTCTTCTTGGGGGGGTGAAGAAGAGAAAAGAGATTGCTGCAAGTGGAGAGGAGTTGGCTGTGACAACATAACTGGTCATGTTACTTCACTTAATCTTCATTCCTCACCTTTGTATGAGCATCATTTTACGCCTCTAACAGGCAAGGTTAGTAATTCATTACTTGAGTTGCAGCATTTGAATTACTTGGACCTGAGTTTGAATAATCTTGATGAGAGTATCATGGATTTCATTGGCTCCCTAAGCAGCCTAAGATACCTGAACCTCTCGTACAACCTTTTCACTGTAACCATCCCATATCACCTCAAGAACCTCTCAAGATTGCAGTCTCTTGATCTCAGCTATAGTTTTGATGCCAGTGTTGAAAATCTTGGCTGGCTTTCTCATCTTTCTTCTTTGGAGCATCTTGATTTGAGTGGTTCCGACCTGAGCAAGGTAAATGACTGGCTGCAAGTGGTCACAAACCTCCCTCGCCTAAAAGACTTGCGATTAAATCAGTGTAGTCTTACGGATATAATTCCTTCACCTCTTTCTTTCATGAACTCTTCTAAATTTCTTGCTGTACTCCATCTCTCTAATAACAATCTTTCTTCTGCAATATACCCCTGGCTGTATAACTTAAGAAACAGCCTTGCTGACCTTGACCTTTCTGGTAACCAGTTACAAGGTTTGGTTCCAGATGGCTTCAGAAAGATGAGTGCTCTTACAAATCTTGTTCTATCCCGTAATCAGCTTGAAGGTGGCATTCCAAGATCTCTTGGGGAGATGTGCAGCTTGCATACGCTAGATTTGTGCCACAACAATCTCACCGGGGAGCTTTCTGATCTCACTCAGAACTTGTATGGACGCACAGAGAGCTCGCTGGAGATTTTAAGATTATGTCAGAATCAACTCCATGGTTCATTGACTGATATTGCTAGATTTTCTTCCTTGAGAGAATTAGATATCTCGAACAATCAACTGAATGGGTCTATACCAGAAAGTATTGGATTCCTTTCTAAGCTTGACTATTTCGATGTTTCTTTTAATTCTTTGCATGGTTTGGTGTCTGGCGGACATTTTTCTAATCTCTCCAAATTAAAGCATCTGGATTTGTCTTATAATTCCTTAGTTTTGAGATTCAAATCCGATTGGGACCCTGCTTTTCAATTGAACAACATTCATCTTAGTTCATGCCACTTGGGGCCTTGTTTCCCAAAATGGCTGCGAACTCAGATAAAAGTCCGTTTGCTAGATATCTCCAGTGCTAGCATTTCAGATATCGTCCCTAATTGGTTTTGGAACCTACTGCCTAAGTTGGCTTTCTTAAACATATCTCACAACTTGATGAGGGGAACACTGCCAGATTTTTCATCAGTAGATGCAGTTGATGATACATTCCCGGGGTTTGATTTGAGTTTTAATCGGTTTGAGGGTCTACTGCCAGCTTTTCCTTTTAACACAGCCTCATTGATTCTTTCTAACAATTTGTTTTCAGGGCCAATTTCTCTTATATGCAATATTATAGGCAACGCTTTGAGCTTCCTTGATCTGTCAAACAATCTGTTAACTGGACAACTTCCAAATTGTTTCATGAATTGGAGCACACTTGTTGTTCTGAATTTGGCTAACAACAATTTGTCAGGTGAAATTCCAAGCTCTGTTGGATCATTGTTTTCCCTTCAAACATTGAGTTTAAACAACAATAGCCTCTATGGAGAATTGCCTATGTCTTTAAAAAACTGTAGCATGTTGAAATTCTTGGACCTTAGTAGAAACCAATTATCCGGAGAAATACCAGCTTGGTTAGGAGAAAGCCTCTCATCTTTGATGTTCCTTTCCCTTCAATCTAATGAATTCATTGGAAGCATCCCACTGCATCTTTGTCAGCTAACAAATCTTAGGATCCTGGACCTCTCCCAAAACACCATCTCTGGAGCCATACCAAAGTGTCTCAACAATCTAACAGCTATGGTTCTGAAAGGAGAAGCAGAGACTATCATTGACAATCTTTACTTGACTTCTATGAGATGTGGAGCAATTTTTTCTGGACGCTACTATATCAATAAGGCATGGGTTGGATGGAAAGGAAGAGATTATGAGTATGAGAGATACCTTGGACTGTTGCGTGTCATTGATTTTGCAGGCAACAATTTATCTGGAGAAATTCCAGAGGAAATAACTGGCCTGCTTGGGTTGGTTGCACTGAATTTGTCAAGAAATAATTTGACTGGAGTAATCCCCCAAACAATTGGGCTGTTGAAATCGTTAGAATCTCTTGATTTGTCAGGAAATCAGTTCTCTGGTGCAATTCCAGTCGCAATGGGTGATCTGAATTTTCTGAGTTACTTGAATGTCTCCTACAACAACTTGTTTGGGCAAATACCATCAAGCACTCAGCTTCAGAGCTTTGATGCTTCAGCTTTTAAAGGCAATCCTGCATTGTGTGGTCTACCAGTCACCCATAAATGCCTTGGAGGTGATTTGCCTCGAAATCCAGTGATGAATGGTGTAATCCAAGACAATCAAGAAACTGTTCATGAGTTCAGTGCTTGGTTTTATACTGGCATGGGAAACGGATTTTGTGTATTCTTTTGTGGACTTTCAGGTGCTTTACTGCTCATACGTTCTTGGAGACATGCCTATTTCCAGTTTTTGGATGGATCATGGGGTTTGCTCTCTCGATACTGGCAGCTCATAAGGCTAGATAAAAAGCACTGCCAAACTTGCAGTTAGGTTTTGACAGTCTTTCAGATTAGGCTTACAAGGTAACATGGTTATTCCTTTTCTTTTTGGTTCTCCAGAATCGGCTTTGGCTCAAATTGCTCATAATTAAGTGAAAACAAATATTATAGACTTGTAATTTGTTTCTTACTACTGTTTCTGGTATCAGGATTCTTTGCCGACCAAAAATCATGGCTCTTTTACCTGTGGAGAAGTTCTGTATCATTGGTGCTTGTTGCTTGTTGCTGTAATGGTACATCACCTTCTCCATTTGAATCATCTAGTTCTACTCGAAGCATCCAAGATTTTCTTTCTGCTTCAATTCTGAAAATACTTTGATGTATTACGTACAGTTATGCTATTGCTGGTTTTCGAATAAAAGTGGAAGAAAGAATGCACAAGTGATATGCTGAATGATCTTGAACATTTGGAGATGATTTTCACCGTCATTTTAATTTCTTTTCTAAACATTGCTGCAGTACATATTTTTTTCTGGTTTCCGGCTATATTCATTACCGTGTTAGTCTCTATGTTGCTTGTATGAAATAAAAACACTGATTGAAAATTGAAGAATCAAATAATTTCTTGAAGCTATATATATATATTATGACCCTATTTAACTCTCTTTTTTATTTTTATTTTTTGAATTTAAGAATCTCTCATAACAAATTTAGACAAATATATTTGCTAAAATATTTGTATTATATTATGGTATTTAGTGGTCAAAGCACTACAATGGAATTTGATTTGATCAAATGTTATTTAAATATTTATAATTATAACACAATAACTAGATATCAAAAACTGCTTCGACATCTTATCATAGTACGGAATGACAATATTAAACAGGCCTCAAATTTGATCTAGCCTTAAGGGTTACTTGGACCACTCTTCCAATCACCTGACCGGGAAGTTTCAGAGCTTTAATTCATCGGTTTTTGTTGGTAATCTTGCACTTTGTGAGCCTCCGTCACACAGAAATGTGCTGGAGATCTTACAACTCTAATGCCCCATTTATTTTGAAAAAAATTGAAATTTTTTATTATTTTATTTTTATTTCTTTAGATTTTTTTATGTGTTAGTATCAAAAATAAATATAAAAAAATTAAAAAAATATTATTTAAATGTATTTTCAAATAAAAAAGTGCTTAGAAAAAAAACCACTACTATAATGTCTAATGGGCTATAAAGCTCAATTTATTTTTGTAGTTGGAAAATATTTTTGTAAAAATTTGAATATTCTTGTTATATATTAATTTTTTTATTTTTAAATTATTTTAATATGTTAATATTAAAAATATATTTTAAAAAGCAGGCCCACTATCCAGAAGGGCAGAGAATCATTTTTTTTTTTTTGTTGACTAACATGGCATTGTTCGAATAAAAATATTCTTAAAATAAGGATGCATGTGACTCTCAAAATATTCTATGCAATGCTCATGACGACATCATAAGAGGGCATGGCCATTTTATCACTGATGAACTCGATATCTTATTCATGTTAATTTAGGACACAGAACTAATGAAAACACCTAGGAGAGATCCAAACAATCTTTCTCAAGCCAAGAATTCCTCTACAGTCTCATTTTCTCTAAGAACGAGGACGAGGTGGGATACTCTGTTCATTCCTGAAGAAGTTGTCAGGATCAACTCTGGTCTTCACCTTCACCAATCTGTTGAAGTTACCCTTGAAGTACTTAGCACCCCAAACCCTTGCTTCTTCAACACTTGTGTTGACCTTCTCGTTCATGCCCAAATCTAGGTCCCTGTGATTGAGGTATGCTTCCCTTGGATTCTTGGAAACATAAGGTGTCATGTACTCATAAACCTTCCTAGCCCAATCAATGTGCGTTGCACTCTCCGAAGGATCATTCCAGCTGGTCGCATACTCAAGCATGAACAAGACACCCTTTCTATGAGGAAAAGGAGTCTCAGATTTTGAAATTCTATCCATCACTCCTCCATAAGGAACTAATAAGGTAGCAAGCTTATCTTCTTGAATGAAAAAATCCCATAACCCTTCAAGTGCGGTTTCATTTATGAGTTTTCTGGCGAAGTCTGGCTTGCTTTTTGTGTAAACTGGGAACAAATTCTTCCGTTGAAGTAAAACTTCAGGAGTTGAATTTGCGGGGAAGAAAGCTTCATAGAGAACTGAACTGATCCAGTCCATTTCAATACAATCCTTCCTTGTTACATTCAACTCAGGGAAACTTTTTGCCATCACTTTGAGGAGTCTGCTGGTATCACCAAGAAATAAACCACTATAGACGGTTCTTACAGTTTTTTTACCTGTGGCACTAGCAATACCCGGTCGTATGCCGACGATTAAGTAAAGATCCTCATCAAATTTATGAGCAACTTGTTGCCATCTATAGAGGAGCTTAGTAAGACCTTGATCCAAGAACTTGAGAACCCTAAAAACTGTCACAGTTGATGGTACTGGAACCAGTTTTACTTTCCAGGCAGTAATTATTCCAAAGCTGGCTCCTCCACCTCCTCTGATTGCCCAAAAAAGATCTTCTCCCATGGATTTCCGGTCAAGGAGTCTTCCATGAACGTCAACTATATGAGCATCGATGACATTGTCCGCAGAAAGGCCATATTTTCGAAACAATGGGCCATATCCACCTCCTGAAAGGTGCCCACCAAGACCTACACTGGGACAAGCACCAGCTGGGAAGGCAAGATTTTTACTTTTCTCTGAAATTCTGAAGTGAAGCTCACCAACTGTAGCACCTGCTTGAGCCCACGCACTCTTATGCTTGATGTCAACGCTAATGGAACGAAGGTTGGCCAGGTCCACCACAATGAAAGGTGTGTCAATTACAGAGGTGTAAGAGATTCCTTCAAAGTCATGGCCTCCACTGCGGATCCTAATTTGAATTCCAAGCTCTTTTGAGCAAATAACAGCAGCTTGGACATGGGATTCTTGCAATGGTGCGAAAATAAACTTAGGTTTTGGTACTGAAGGCAATGCGAACCTGAGATTTTGAGCAGTAGACAGTAAGACATCAGTGAATGAAGAGTTTTTTGGAGTGTACAGGATACTGGAGAAAGGAAAGGAAGATTCAGAATTTATCGAGAGACATCTCAGAAATCTACCCTGAATCGGAAGGGAAACTATAGACGAAGGAAATAGAAGGACGACTAGAAACACTGGAATAATGGATGTATATGGAACCATTTTCCTCTGTTTTCTTTTTTTGTTTGTCTTTCAGGAAATGATTTGTCCTGATCTTATAGAGAGAGAGAGCTACTATCCGTCGATGATCCTGTAATTGATCTCATCCTAAAGTCAACTTCGCGCAGATAAAAGCATCGGAGACTTTTGACGCAGCGTATGGTGAAAAATATTTAATCAGGTTCTTAAACATTCCAAAATTATAGAAAAAAATCTAAATTTAAATTCTGAAGAAATTCCTCAAGTCAAATAATAATATTAATCCTGATTTCTGCTCCCAAACAATGCAGAAAGTTGCTTGTATAAAACTTTAAACCTATCTATATAAAAAAACTTAGATCAGATAAGACTCTTACTTCTAACTAGAAAAATCAAATTAAAACTTGATTATAATTGATGGTCAATCATGATCGATTAATCAAGAAAAAAACTTTGACACAACCATGCTTAATTTCTCTTGGATTTTGTCTTGTTAATGATCTATTCCATAACTGAATCCATAAGACATTTCACGTCAGCTTTTTAGTTTTTGTTCCATGAACAAGTGATATCTTTGAATAATTTGCATGTCAAACTGAGATCAATTTTTGGGTTGGTATATTCAGTAAAATAAATTTATCTTCTTCAATCAAAAGAGGAAGTATACCTTCTTTACCATCAAATCAACCTTTTAGGATTGAAGTAGATGAAACTATATATATGCTTAATAAATAAAAGTTTCGTGTTAATCCCTATTCCTTATTGATGGATTGGCCATTTTTTGGTTCTCTCTTGTGAATAAAAAAATAAAGTTTAGGGTGATAACCATCAATTTATTTTAGGATCGGCCACGTATTGAGCTTATATATATGCTCAACAAAGTATTAAGCTTAAATTTATTTGGGTTTGACGAGCCGTTACACCCACTATCCTTGAGCTCAACAAGCATTAAGCCCAAGCATATACGGGTTTGGCATACCGCCATATTCACAGTCAAATATTTTACTATGATGAATTAAATATATTTTATCCTAACAAAATATAAATATTTAGCTAATATGTGAATCTTTTACTCTTCCACAAGAGAGGAACCAATGTATACCTCCATAGGTGAGGTTTAATTTTTCTCTACTACAAATGAAATATATCTATTTCTAGAGCTTTCTTCTGAAAAAAAACTATATTTTTTCTTATATAATATTGATTTAATTATTGAAAAGTACTCAAACTTTAAAAATAAAATCTTTTATAGATATTGAGAATAATCTATCAATCATTTTATCAATAAAAAATGGACTATATTACCAGAATTAGAAGATTAGTAATTTTATCTCAGGCCTCACCTTGATCTTCAAGCCGATAAGCTAAAATCAGATCTTATCACCTATAATAGGGTCATTTAATTGGCAAATATTAAGAAAAAATTAACCCTTTTGAATTCAATAACCGCAATAATATTTAAGATTCGCTAGAGCTTTTAATTTTATGCACAGGCCAGAAATCTAAAAAACTTAATTGAAGAATGAGCTGTGCTAGCTTTATGCTGGCAAATTGTTTTTTGTGCTTCTCTTGTAGTGATATCTTTTGGATGCTTGCAGTGTTTTTGCCATGTTCTCCATGGTCTGTGAGCAAAGTCTTTTTCTTTTTTTATGGAAAAAAAGGAGCATCTAGTCTTCATTATTAGGAAAAAAAGATTATTTTTAATTGGGTGCTTATATATAGAGTATAAAAAGTTTTATCTTTTTTAAACCTATTTTTTATTCAATTTCAAATTAAGATAAAAATGGAACCCAACATAATAAAAATATTATTTCAAAATTATCTAATAATTCCTCCCAGATAAAGCCCACCTGAGTTAGCATCATCACATGATTGATGATGATCCCCTCAAGTTATCTGTCTCTCTCATGTTACCTCCAGTTGAATTTCTCTCAAAAGGCATTTCTTTCTTGCAATAGGCATTTTTTTAATGAGAAAACACTATATTATATTCATCATAGATCAATGGATGATTAAATTATTATTTTTTAAGTTTGACGAACGTTAATTGTGGCTAATTTTAATTCTTCTATACTCAACTGTGCCTGTCAAGTGTTAATAATAATAATTCTACAGAAGTGCAAGAGAAGAAACTAGCTGGCCACGGCGACTTTTTGTTTTTTTTTTTTTTTTGAGAAGTTTTCAATTGTGGTGAGATGTTTTTTAAAATAAATTTTTATTATAAAATATATTAAAATAAATTATTTTTTAATTTTTGATATTATTACGTAAAAATAATATCAAAACACTAAACTAGTTCGCTACAACAACTATTTTTTTTCTGGATGTTTTGAATTATGGTGTAAAGTGATTTTAAAAATAATTTTTTACTATAAAATATAGTAAAATGTATATTTTTTCAGATTTTTTTTATATTAGCACATCAAAATAATAAAAAAACACTAAAAATATCATTAATTTAATACCTTTTCAAAAAAAAAACACTCTTAACAAACAATTAAAAAAAAAATAGTCCAACACCCCTTGTTTGATGAGATCGGGAAAAAAAAAAAATCCTCAGCAAACAGTGATAGCAGCTGCGTTACATGGCTACACGATTAGAAAAAGCGATGTTTAGATTAATGAGGTTTATATTGCACATGGACGGCATGTGCTCGTTAATTGTTGAGATACTTTCTTCGTTTCTTATGATTTTGTATTGGGTAAATGATAACTTAGTTTTTTTTTTAAAAAAAAAACAATTAAATTGGCCACCGGCCAACTCTTTATTATTGAACACTTAATTAATATATTGATTAAGTTATAAATAAATATAAAAATGTCATTTTGCTAAAACACGAGGTTTAAATAATAAATTACTTTTTTGCGTTTTGTCCTTAAAAAAATATAAAAACATATTTAGTTGAAAAAACAAAGATAAATATATATACAAAATTTGTTTCTTAAAACGAATAATAATAAAACCAAACATGCGCTACGATTCCATGTTTGTATTTATTAAAATTTTCATTAATCCAAATAATAAAATTAAATTAAGTAATTTTGACTCATTAAATGCATTATCACTTATAATAAAATATATTAATAATAATGTCGTCGCCAATTATCACAGATTTAGCGACGGAAAGTCTCAACAGTCAAAGCTGATGGTGACTATAAATATATTCTTTGGCGACACTCTTCGTGGCAGAAAAAAAAGAGCCAAGTCTTTCAGCGTTCAGTTATGACGATTTTACAATCATTAAGTTAATCATGTTTACAGATGAAAAATTCTGTCGTTGAAAGAATTTATTTTAGTGACGAATTTTGGTAAGTCAATAAAACAAATAATCGGCTGTTACACAATTTATTGTAGCATGTTGAAAATTTTGTTTAAAATATATTTGAGTTCAAGTGTATTTATTTTTTGAATTAAAACTTTGTTAAAATTTAATTTTACTATGAGCTCTTTAACATGAAATACTTATCTGATTTAAATAAGTTATGGATGAATAAAACATTAATTTTAAACAATCCTTAATTGAAATGTTTTAAAGAAACCCAAAAGCTTATAAAAACTTCTATCATATACAACAATTTTTTTTTGTTTTTTATTTAATGAGAATATAAAAAGTTAAAATTAGACTCAAAAAATATACAAATATTTAAAGGAAAGATGTCCTAAATAAAATGAGTTTTAGGTTTAAACCTACACATGCATGACACAACCTAGCTTAAGCCTCGAGTCGGGCTTGGATCTAAGTTTAAGTTTACTATAAAATAATTTTTTGAATTATAAAATTAGGTTATTTTTTGTTAACTTAATTTTTAGCTTGGGTTTGGTACACGAAGAATGATTTCTTCTTACTTATCTATTTGTCCATCCCATAAATATAAGAATCTGATAAGTTTTTTTCTAGAATAATTTCTTTAAAACCTTAATAGTTTTTCTAGCTCAAAAACATCTTATTAAAAAAAATTCAGGTTTAATTATATTTTTATAGAGGGTAATCACAGCTATAAGTTTTGGTTCCTAAAACTCTATAAAAAAAAAAGCTGAAGAAAAGTGTTTTTGATTTTTTAATTTATTTTTCCACTGTTTTGGATAGAATTTCTGCATGATTTTCGGCACTTCTTCTACCCAATTTTCCAGCGTACTCCTTTCTATTTTAAGCTTTGTTTATGTTATTTGTTTTCTTTCTAATTTAGAATTTAGGTTCAATTCTTGTAGAGAAGTTATGAGTTATAATTCATTTGAGTTTATTATATCTTGTTTAAAAATACAAAAATAAATAAGATAATATTATTGAAATCCTAAATCTTATTGATATTAGTTGTTTTGCACCAAATAAGGAGTAATAAGAACAAAAAAGTCATCTTTAATAACAACAAAATTTTAGTTTCATTAAATTCTAAAAACTTCAACAAATAAGTTTTTTACATGCTTTTTACTTTAGATATAATTTCAATATGTATTTTAGTATGCATAAATTAGATTCAATCTCTTAACCAGTTGCAAGGCATTCCAAGATCCTTTGCAGAGCTGTGCAACTTAAGTACACTAGATTTGTGTTACAACAATCTCACCGGCGATCTTTCTCAGTTCATCGAAACTTAAAAGGATGTGCAGAGTAATCATTGAAGATCTTGAAAGTATGTGCTAATGAACTTCATGGTTCATTACCCGATATTACAAGATTCTCTTCCATGAGAGTCTTGGACCTCTCTGACAACCAATTGAATGGCTCTTTAACAAGGTTTCAACAATATTCTAAAATTATTGTCCTAAGTTTGGGTGGGAACCACTTGATAGGATCATTACCTGATTTTATAATGCTTCCATCTCTGAGTGTGCTGTCGATTTATGAAAATCGATTGAATGGGACTATTCCTGAAACTATTGGAAACCCATCAGAGCTTAAGCATCTAGATGTTGGTTTCAATTCCTTGGAAGGAGTTGTGTCTGAAGCTCATTTCTTGAATCTCTCAAAATTACAGCATTTGGATTTATCTTATAACTCTTTGACTTTGCAATTCCCATCCTATTGAGTGCCCCCATTTAACTTGGATAGCTTTACATCTGGGTTTCTGTGATATGGGGCCTCGTTTCCCTAAATGGCTTGTCGGCCAAGCTAATATTTCTGAACTTGATATCTCTGGTGCCAGAATTTCAGATAATATTCCTGTTTGGTTTTGGAATCTATCCCCTTATTTGTCTTTCTTAAATCTTTCTAACAACCAGATGAGTGGAATGTTGCCAAATATATCATCCGAATATCCTCTATACAGTGGTACTGATTTTAGTTCAAACCAATTTGAGGGTCCGTTGCCAGTATTTCCTTCGAACACAACATCCTTAAATCTTTCGAACATTGAGCTTTTAGGGTCAATTTCTGTTATATGTAAGATCACGGGTGGGGCTTTGAGCTTTCTTGATCTCTCGATAACCTATTATCCGGGAGGCTTCCTGAATGTTTTATGGAGTGGCCGCAGCTAAATATTCTGAATTTAGCTAATAACAATTTCTCAGGTGAAATTCTTAGCTCAATAGGATCATTGTCTTGGCTTGAAGCTTTGGCTTTACACGGCAATAGCCTCTATGGAAAATTGCCTCCCATCTTTAAATAATTGCAGCATGCTGATATTTTTGGACCTATGCATAAATGGATTGTCAGGAGAAATACCAGCTTGGATAGGAGAGATCCTATCTTCTTTGATATTCCTTTCCTTGCATTCTAATGAGTTCTCTGGAAGCATACCTCTGCATCTATGTCAACTTGCAAAAATTCAAATCTTTGACCTCTCTGTAAATAACATCTCTGGAACCATACCTAAGTGCCTAAACAATTTCACTTCCATGGTTAAGGAAGGTGAATCGTAAAATGTGATCGACAATTCTTATGCAGTATCAATGACATCTGGTACAGTTGGTTTCGGAGACTACTACATGAACAAGGCCCTGATTGAATGGAAAGGAAGTGAGTACGAGTATGGAAGGAATCTTGGGTTGTTGAGGATTATTAATTTTGCAAGCAACAAATTAACAGGAGAAATTCCTGAAGAAATAACACCAATGTTAGAGGTGATTGTGCTGAATTTGTCAAGAAACAATTTGGCTGGAGTAATGCAAGAAAAGACTGGTCAGTTGAAACAGTTGCCATCGCTTGATTTTTCAGAAAATCGTTTATCAGGCAGAATTCCAACCTCCTTGGGTGATCTAAATTTTTTGAGCCATTTGAACCTGGCCTATAATAACTTGTCCGGGAGAATTCCGTCAAGCACCCAACTCCGGAGCTTTGATGCTTCGGCTTTTAATGATAACCCTGCACTTTGTGGGGCCCCAATCACCCAAAAATGTCCTGGAGATGATACACCTCGAATTCTACCAGCTAATGATGGCAGCGAAGAAAATGTTGATAAATTCCAGAAATGGTTTTAGGATTTGCTGTATGCTTTTGGGGGTCTCCAGTTCTTTACTGCTAAAGCGTTCTTGGGGACACGCCTATTTCCAATTCCTGGACAAATCATGGAACTGGCTCAGCGTGTATAAAACCAGACTACAGTGAAAATTTCTTATCTGCCATGTAGACCTTTTCTTTCTCACAATTCTGGCAAGGTAACAGTGTCTTTCTTCCCTTTACGAAGTTCCCCGGAAATTTGTTTCAACAAGCTTGCTTCTTTAGATAAAATAATTAAACTTACGCTGATGCTTTGATTTTGGAATCAGGAATAGTTGTTGCAGAAAAGTCAGGTTTTCTTCTGTCTAGGAGGAAGCTTGCATCGTTCATCTGTTCAAAGTTAGTTGTTGCATTACCTCTGCTTCTACTTCTACAGCTTGGGCAGTCAAAATCCTTCGTTTTGCTTCAAATTTGTCCAAATTACAGTTTTCTGTATAAATGACATTGTGCAGTAGGGAGATTATCTGAAGCCTGGTGTATATATAATAAGCCGTTAAGATTTGCATGAAGGGGAAAGAGCATGACAGTAATATGTTTCAATTTGCAAACTATCACAGAGAGAACAACTCTGCTTCTTGTTTGCCTCAGTTTCAACATTAGTGATCAAGCAGATTAAGTTTCAAAGTTCCATATAAAGAAGAGAAATGAACGTTGGGCAAAGCACACGATCTTGTTTTGAGTTCGGCAATTGATAGGCACTGCTTGTGCTTCCAAGAACTTATGACTCGTGACAGTCTGACACAATCCCATGCGTGCTGATCACATATTTTAATTTACAGCTGGAAATCTAGGGAATTCTTATCAAAACAGAAGAGATAAAGATAGCACCTGCAACTCAGGAGATCAAGTAATGTATTGAATCTGGGGAGAAATAGGAGTTACATTATGATGCAAATAATTCAAACATCACAAGGAGAAAAAATGAAGTTGACATTATGATACAAAGAATTCAACACCAAACAACATAATCACTTTCCTTCATCATAACCTCCGCAATCATGAATCAAACCCATGCCAAAACATTTGTCATATGCCATAACCAGGAGTGAAATTCATGTTCATCCAACCAACCAGACAAAACACACCAAAACAGAAATAAAGATGTTAGGTATTTACAATATAGATGTCACTCGAACAGAGTTGTCAGCAGACCCAGTCAAGAAAATGGGTAAAGTTGGGTGCCAATCCACTGTTGTTATAGCTGCACTGTGTGGAAGTGTTTTAAGACCATTCGCATACCCTCGAACCTGAGCCAAGTAAATAAAATGGAAAAATGATTATTATAAATCAAGTGATGCATGGGCGAAGGGCGTCAAACTAAAATGGTCAGATTGGTAACAAGTAAAAAAAATAATTGTGGTAGGCTGGTTGAAGGTCAGCCTTGGGGTATTGAGTGAGCAAGCAAACTAAAATTGACATCACAAAGTGAAACAATTCTTTTGAGTGCATATAGTGTGCGTGGGGGGTGCGGGCGGGGGTGGGGTAGAGAGCTTCACCTGATATATGGGTGCTCTTACTGAACCAGATGTTACCAATAGTTTCCTTCCATTTGCATCCAAAGCCATTTCATGTCTACAATGTTTTGAGGTCCCTGGGTCACAGAACCTACAAAATGAAATAAAATTAGAGCACTTTCTATCAAATCATAACACCAATAAAAAGATGTGGTTACAACCCCTACAGGTCTGGTAAAAAAAATAGGAAAATAAAATGCAATAGCACGTGAAAAATCCTGTCAGGGAGGCACCAATATTGGATCATTTGGCTAAAAACACAGAATAATAAAGGGGAAGATCCAGGAATTAGATCTTTGAAAACAGGTACACACACTCACAGGCACAGAATATTAGTTGGGGATTGTTTATCTAAATTATTAAACAGCAGGTAGAAATTAGATTTTACAACATCATGTGGATATCATATTCTTTTTTTCATTACTTGCATTTAATTCCAAACTTACACAGCTCATTTTTGTCCTAATAAATTCGCTATGGTTAGAAAACAGTGGCAAGGAAACTAAGCAGTAATCAGTCAAGTGATACAACAAAAACATCCCATGACTCCTCGTATTTATGGAAAAATACATATGCACTAGCTATCAAACAGTGGCATAAAAGGCATGAGGAAAGATACTTCAGGACATATTTCAGTTTCAAACATTGATGAAACCAATTGTTCGAAACACAACCAGCATAGTTTATCTCATAGGCAATGAAGAAGTACCTGGCATCATTCCTCGACCAAAGGATATGACCTTGGTTTTGCAAACTCCATTCAAATATCTGACACCACCAAAAGAATTCTGTCAGGTTCTCTCGTATTTTATTGTTTATTTTATTATAATTTGAACAAACCTATAAGGTTATCGCATTGGGCAATGGCCATGAGGCCAATAACATAGTCAAAACATGCAATTAACCATATCAACAAACACCTATAAGTAACATCTAGTACAAATAACAACCCAGATGGCATGTAATCAACAACCAAAGTTGATATATAGGATAAATAATGATTACCTTCCCATCTGAACCCAAGCTGAAAATACTTGTCTCATCAGGTCCAAAAAGAATTGAGCTTATAGCAGTATCATGTGCAGGCCACCCAGTAATTTGTAGACCAGCAGCCATGTCTTTGGGTAGTTAAGGTGAGTGCAAACATACCCGCGTGCATGTGACAGCACACGCAACCTCAACTGCACATAAATTGGTCACCATTTCTTTTCAAGATATGACTGGGGTACCCCCAGAGTTAACAAGGCAAAGGAACAATATTGTTTTCTGGGGGAATATCACAGGGCATGTGAAAAGCTTTCCTTTTCTATAGGTTTGAACGTGCAACCTTGAGACCAGGGTTCTTTCATGCACATGTAAAGCAATAACCACTAAATTGAAATAAGGAAAATCAGAAAACTAGGACCTCATATTACAAAAGGATACCAAAAATGTGGATCATTCCATCAGTTGCAGCAGCTGCTAAAATCTTTCCGTTGTGATTGAAGCTTAAGGAAGTAATTGCCGGAGGATCTTCACCAAGAGGTAGAGCTGACTTCATTAAATTTAAATTCAGTAAGAAATAAATAAATAATGTTAAACTGCACTCAAGCACAAAGATCTAGGACAAAGAAGGACATACCATTGCTCTCCATGTCTTCATGTTCCATACAGTTAATGAAGCAAATCCCAAACTTTCAATATAGTTTGAGCCATGCCTGCAAAGACAATGAGGCCCTGGTAATCCCTAGCTTAAATATGATACAGAAAGTATGTAGAAAAAATTTACATAAACATGGCCTTCTAAACGAAATTATAATCATAAACTTCTCAAATACAACTCCATCGGGTAAAAATAGTTTTAGCCCATTGTACAAACTCAATTAAACATAACACTGGTAATTAGTCATGGGTACCAAACATGATAAAGAGACAATTTTAGGAGTCAAGTTGCAATTTTCACATTGCATCTGAGTTATATAAATATGGCTCTAGATAGAAGAGGAAAATGATTCATTCAACCAATCCAACTTTTGGAATAAGGCTCCCTTAACTGGAGTTGTGCATGTCTTATTTTCTGTTTTGCCTTTTTTTTTCTCTCTTTCATCAGCAGGGATTGCTAGGTTTCTGTTTCTTTTGATATGACCCAAAAAAAAAAGATGGCTCCAAAATGTGAAATAAAAAATTAAATTGCTCGTAATTAAGCATGTATGCTTGCTCAAAAAGTGAAATAAAAAGGATGTGTAGCATTTCCAACAAACAGTTCAGCTTAAATTGGTTAAGCTAATCAGCTAACAAGTAAATTACAGGAGAATTTCCATTCAAGCACATGATTCAGTATTCAGCAACTTTTCATTCGACCAAAAATAAAAGGAAATACCTTCTAGAAGCTGCTGCAGAAACAAAAATTGGTTCTACAGGGCTGCACTTTAGATCCAGGACACTGCAGGATAACAAAAGATGTTAAGAGAAAGTTTGAAGGCAAAACATAAATGCAGACGTAGTTTTTCATGTAAGTGCCTGGGAAATGCTTCACTTGTGCTCAGATCACAGACAACTCTCTTTGCATCAACATTCCATGCTTTGATTCCTCCATCAGCGGTGCCTATGAGAAGCTTTTGTCAAAATGAACAATAGTGCTTAACAACGGAAATTTCTAATCTTCAATAATTAAACTATCATGTCTCTAATAAAACATATGTTTACTAGAAAATGGCGCTATACATACCAAGCGGTCAGATTTGCATTCCCAGTCAAGAGACATAATCTCCGCCCCGCAATATATGGTTGCATTTCTTGATGCTGAAGTTGATGAGTCATATGTCCATATCCTTCATCAAAAAAGGCATGGCAAGAGAAGGAAATTCCAATTGGAAGTCAACAAACAATCAAGATGTTAAACAACAAATGCAATTAATCAGGTTATGCCTTGGTCTTCCTGTCACCACTCCATTAGTAAGTACCTGACTGTGCCATCAACAGAAGCACTAGCTATATTGTTGCCAGAGGCAGAAAAGCGGCAACGACTGATTGCACTTGTGTGGCCTAAAAATGTCTCCTAAAACACATGTCTAAGAGTCAGAAAACTATAATAAAAGGAATTAAAAAAAAAGTGGCAAACAACAAGGCATGAAAGGAATTATATAATAAAAGGCACAAAATTATCCACGAGCAATAAAGCCTTCATATGCATTTTCACCTGGAAGTCCACTTTCACTTCTGGGAATTCTTCTTCACCCTGCATCTGACAACCATCATCTGTAATATCACAACCAATAATTACTCAACTAGAGAGAAGCTCAAAACAGCATAACTGGCCAATAAATTCCGGTAACAAACAAGCAATTTAAATCAGGGGAACAGAACTTCTTAGCAGCCAGAAATATACAGCCCTCTGATCTAATTTTGTCAAGTATTAAAAGCATCTAATTTTGTCAAGTATTAAAAGCTAAGACATAGTGTGATACATATCTCTAGCACAAACATGGGGAAATATGTATACCCCACTCAGCGCCAAGCTTTTAATAACATCAACATGCAAGTAAAAAATCTAACTAGTAGCATTCCATCATTTTTCCAGTAATACAACTCAGTACATGACTACAATATCAGGTTGATAAAATTGCATTCCATCATTTTTCCAGTAATACAGCTCAAAGTCCTCGCTCTCACTAGGCTTCATATTTAATCAAAACAAACAATGAATCTTATATTTCCCACCCTATGAATGTCTACCAGTCTGATCATTTTTGAAGAACATACTCTGCAGCATGTTTGGATATGATTGTAAGAGAGAATCTAACAATCATAATTCAAGAAAGAAAATTAATACAGAATTATTACCCACCTTTATAAGAGTTATCACAGTTCATATGACTGACATCACTTTTACCACTTTCAATGTCAATATCAGAAATATAGCTCGAGTCATTCCGGGGCCTGGACACATTTTTGGCAGGTTCCCCAACAGCCCGTTCTGGATTGAACTCTCTTTCTCCTAGACCCAGGGTTGCAGGAACATCAATTTCCTTGTCACTTACAGATAAAATAAAATTTTCTTCATCCATGCCACTAGATGAAGTTATACTGTTAGCTTGTCCCACACTTGTTCCCAATGTTGATGGAGTATTACCAGCACTACTGAGTCCAAAAATAGTATCAACTGTCACAACAAATCAAAAAATAAACCATTGAAGGGAAGAAAACCATCCCTACCTCCTTAACCGGCATATCAAAGCCTCTTTCTCCTCCAATAAAGCCTGAAGTTGAGATAGTTTAAGATTAAGCTGCTTGATATCCTTTTTTAGATGGTTCACAGTGTTTTTATCTGAACTTATCTTCAACAGCGCAGGGATGCGTGGCTTAGTTAAGAAAACTTCTTCACAGTTCAAACAGTAACAACACTTTATTATGAACAGAAAACCAATGCAACATTTGATCATGTAATATTTCACGCCAAAAAGGTCACGTAGCTTTCTTGTAGGCTTGCAGGAAGAAGGGATAGTTCTACATAAAAGGAGTGTGTTGGTAATTTGAGGGAACTCATAACCACCCTGTAAGATGACACAGGTTTTGCAAATGAAACTTTAAATTCACAAATCAAATACATTATGATCCAAAAATAATTCACATATAATGGCAACCGGCTGATGGAGAAACATTTTAGGCTGTGAAGAATGGACCAGCTAAATAACACTCCAAATTTCAAAATGCATCATCTTAATATGAAATGCACGGTAAATTGGTAACAATAACAAGGAAAAAGAATATTTCAGAAAGCATATCATCATAGTGATTCTACTCAAAAGGATATGAGTACCATTGAAGATCTCATTGAAAAAATTCCTTACAGACAACCGCAACCCTTCATACCATTCCTTCGAGAAATAAATCCGAAACTGAGGATCCAAGCTAGGATTCTTCAAATAAGGAATAGCTACAATACATAACCCAAATCAAAAAATAAAACAAACCCAAAATCCAAAACAGCAAACTCGACCACAAGGACAAAAGGAACCAACAAACCTACCGAACCATGGAGTCCAGTCATGCCCTTTTTGCACCAGCTCATTCCCATTGATCCCAAAAAACTCCAGAACCATATCTTTCCTCCCCGATTGAATTGCGTAAACAATATAATACCGCAAAATATAACCCTCCAATTTTAACAAAGTATCAACAAGCACATTCTCCGATAAGTTGGAAAAGCAATGCTTAAAAAAATTAAGCAAACCCACTAATTTATCAACTTGAAATCTAGGAATGTAAATAGCAAATATCAAGTCTAACAACTTATCAACATGAAACCCTTTACCGATATCAGTGGATAATTCATTATCAAGAGCTTGTAGGGTATTAGTAAACCCTCTAAATACAAGAAATTCTCTTACTAGCTCCTCTGCATATTGCATGTTCTCCATGTTTCTGTTCAAATCCTACACACAAAGAAAACGTAAGACAGTTAAGATTGTAATAAAAAGAAGATTTTAAGCGATTTTAATTCAAGGAGAAGAGAGATTTGTAAGAGATAAATGGTGAATTTGTACCTTGGAGAACTCGCAGAGGAGATCCAAAGAGAGATTTGTTTGGTAAAATGGAGCTTCAGCGCTATTATTATTATTATTATTATTATCCTTTCTTTCTTGTAATAGTCCGTTGCTAAAGTTTCAGTGCTAATGTACACTGAAATGTAGTGGACTTGTAAGAAAACAAAGCCATGGGCCTGATTTTCATACTCGACAACTAGCATGTTGTGTCGGCCAAGATGCCCTTGTTTCTTTTCTTCTTTTTCTTTTTGTTTTATATGAGTATTAGTTTACATATGTAAACTAATTTTATAAATCCTAAAATTAACAATAATATAAATTTCTAATAATTCTAAAATTTATAAACCTCCAATAATTTTTATGAAACAAATTCAGGTCTACTTAATTAAGCTATATTCCTTAAAGTCAACAAACTCATGCTCCTATTTCTTGAAAGAAAACATTAGGATAAGAAAAAGGTATGAGGTAGGCTAATTTGGATCTTGGTTAATCTAAAAAATAGTAAAATTCATATCATTTTTTTAAAAAAAAACCAACAAATTTTAACAAAGATTTAATTAGATTTCTAGGTTTTTATGTGGATTATACCAAGTTAATATTTAATTTTTTTGTTCAAATTCAACCTATCACAAAGTTTTTGGATCAAAATGTGAGGTCAAGTTTTAAAAAATAGTTTTTTTTTCTTGTAATGATTCAAAATTATTAAAATTAATTATTAATTAATGATTAATATTAATAATTAACGATTAAAAAACTAAAATAAAATGATATTTTAAAAGAGGGGGAGATGCCCAAATTAGAAGCAAAAATATAATGTGTTATTGTACTATTGGTTCATAAAATATTTATTAGTTTTCAACTTTTCATGTACACAAATGAAGCTGTATTGATCATAGCATGTACAGCGGCTAGTTGAAAAAGTAATTAAGCACTATTAGTTAATTGAGGAAAGTATTATTATAAAACCTGGACACAAATTCACTCGGGATCCAGTCAATGCAGAATCTAGATTTGTCCAGGTATTTTTTTTTATTTTTTTTAAATAAGATAATTAATTGACTTGAGATCCATTAAAACCAGAATTGACTCCCAATACTAAATAAAATCTAATTAAAAACTTAATTTTTATTAAAATAATATTTTTTAAAATAAATATCTTTTTAATTAACCATTGACCTCCATAACCGGGTTTTTTAACTTCAGACAAAAACCAGGATGCAACTAGGAATAAAAGATTCATTCACATTACTATTTCTTTTTACATTGGTAAAATGCTTTTTATATGTTATATATAGAAGTTTACTAAGCTTTTTAACCATGCAGTAAAAGCTACACTAGTAGTTAAATTTATGTACAAAGAATTTTTCTAATCAAAGTGGAAG
>Ga0307515_10005772_pt1 | contig 25008 bp, 23 predicted proteins | sample 17_EM_MG_FD_194513 | JGI IMG/M metagenome (GOLD analysis project Ga0307515, IMG submission 194513) | Populus trichocarpa ectomycorrhiza microbial communities from riparian zone in the Pacific Northwest, United States - 17_EM | ecosystem: Host-associated > Plants > Roots > Unclassified | place... | reverse complement strand
AACTCTTCACTGATTCTAATGTTTTGAATGCTTATCTGACAGAAATAATGGCAGTTTCAAACAATAAACGAGAATAAAGATTTAATATAGAGAATTCTAAACTAGTAAAGTGATCACGGGGAAAGGACGAGTCAAGTGGTCTTAAAGTTGCTCTTCCCAATGTAGGAGCTAATTAATTCATTAACATCAGAAAGACAACAGATAAAAAATACGACAAGATATTTTTAGAAGCTGACCTCTTCAAACTGAAGATAGATGTTGCGTGCAGAAACAACATTAAATTTTGCGGAAACAAGGAGAGTAGCACCTTCTTGTTCCTGCAGAGCATTCAAATCGCAAAATGAATTAGAAGAAAATATGTTCTTAGAAGAATCTGGCAAGCATTCTTAAAAAGTACAGTCTATCATCTTCGACAGAGAAATGGCTTTTTGGTCCCAAGTAGTTTTAGTTCTTTTAGCATCTCTTACTGTTTTTCATTTTTGATCTTTTGGAGAAAAATCCCCATTCAACTAATGCTCCTAGTTCCTATTCCATTCTTCATGGATTCTACTCCCCCTTCTGACATTTCAGTCATTTTTTCACTCATATGGCATACACCCACATGTTACAAAGAGATCCTCAATTCCTCAAATTTTCAAGTGAGGAGAAATTTATCATTTTTTTCTCTCAAGAAAACAAGCAGATTCTCATTAAAGGAAGCCAAGAACAATAAAGAAACAATTGATTCACAAATTTAAGTACTAGACAGCAAATCCATGAATCTATTAACAAATATTATGCTGGTTGGGATAGCAATTTCAGATCCAGAGTTGAAGCATAAAGAAACTAATTCAGAAGTAGACAGGCATTGTCAGGGATACAGCGCTTGACCAATTTGCTTGTTTAAAATGTCAGTAGCCGTAGACCTAGTTGAGAAACATTCAAGACAAATGCAGCAAAGGAAGGAAATGCAGAAGCTCACCTCTAACAATGTTGGGATACTCCATTGAACAACATTGCGAATGACACCACCATCAGACTGATCTCTACATTCAAATTTCTGGTAGATCTGCCCAACCTACCCTTACATTCATAGATAAAATAATAACGATGATAGAAGAAATAAACATTACTTGGTAACCCAAATAAAAAGTACAACAAAAGCTGAAGAGAGAAAGCAGAAAAAAAAACTATCCCATCAAGGAGTCGAAGATTGATGTTTAAGAAATAGGATTCATGTACAAATAGCCAAACTACATAAATTGTGGCAACTAGATACATGAAAGCCAAATCAAAAGATAAAATGCCACAAGTAGAAAGGCTTCAAGAAAGTATCTTGTTCTACATTAGTCAACAAATACTACCACCAAGTTTCTTCCACCACAATTTCATGATTAGAAAGGAATGAACACAATTATTTTATAGAAAAATAATAAATGGGATAAAACAAGTTGATAAACTTGAGCAGAAACTGTTTGTTGCTATCAATAGGAAAGTTTCATAACTAGAAGCTTTCATTTTTACCACCTGAAAGAAGGGAAACCTTGCAGCAGATTCAAAGAGAACAAGAACATCAGGGGCAGAGGTGTACTGTAGGCGCCATGTGCCATCCAGCCGCACCAGGTCAACTGACTCACCCATGTTGTATCCTTCCAAGCTCACCTGCCACAGTGATATTAGAAACAATAAATACATTTATTTTTAAAATCATCAAAACCTTTTCTTTTCAGTACAAGCAGAGAGAGGGCAAGTTAACAATATCCCAACAGAAAGAAATAAAAAAGAAAAAGAAAAAAGCGAGAGAGACAGACTAGAGCCTCCTCAATAGAAGAGCGTTGATCAGGAGTGGTAACAAGCCCTCGTTGCGTGTCTTGGACCAATCTCAACAAATCATTTTTTTTGTTCTCAATCTCAAATTCAGATACCTAAAAAGAATTCAGAATCAGAAAATGTACGTTGTACAGTACCAAACATCATCATCATCATGATTCAGGACGAGATAAGAAAGAGAAGAAAGAAGAGAAGGTGGCCACCCGAGCAGTGATATCAGTAGCTACAGTTGCTGAACATGAAAAGTTTCTTCGAACGGTGAGATTTCTTCTAGTGGCAGCGTTACAAGTAAAAGGGTTAATAATTTTGAAAATGGGTCTCTTTCCAGTTGCAGGATACAACGAAGTAGCAAAAGCCATGTTCATTTCTTCACCGGATTATAGGCCTGGAAGCTTGCAATATCCTGTTATGTTATCTCCCCCGTCTTTCAATTCCTTACCTTTTGCTTTTGCTCTTGATGGTGGTGGAAATTAAATTGAGCAGTTGGCTTTAAACGACAATCATGCATCTATACATGACATGCCGTCTAATGTCAGTTTAAACGACAGAGTTAGTTGTACTGTGCTTCTGGGTTAAAAAAGAGGACCAGCGGGGGCCGAAGACCCGACCCGAGCCCGCCTGGAGTCTCTCACTCTCTCCCTCGCCGGACTTGAAATCAAAATGGCGAGCAACTCGGTGCTTTATCGGTGCTCTTTGGTATCATATCAATACACCAGTGCTGCCACTATTATCGTAGGGAGAAGAACAGTAGCAATTTCTGGAAATGGATTTAGGGCTTGTAAACCGATTCGTCTAGCCAGAAATTGTTGCTCCTACTCCTGCTCCTACCCCAACCCCAACGACTCCGCGTTTGTAGTTGCAAATGACGAAAAGTACGGCAACAAACAGAACATAAGTCTAACTCCTCGCCTTTATGACTACATCCTCTCCAACGTTAGAGAGCCTGAGGTATTAATTAGTTAATTTCTATTATTACTTTGTGCTCATTTTTAATATTTGATTTTACTCAGATTTTAAGGCAACTTCGAGAAGAGACTGCTTCTATGCGAGGTAGCCAGATGCAGGTAGGCATGGTACCGAATCAGTTATATTGAAATTGGCAATATCATTTTTGTATATGGCTTGAAATCGATTTTTTTCTTTTTTAATTTCCTATTCTATTCCGCAGGTATCTCCTGACCAGGCGCAACTGCTTGCCATGCTTGTCCAGATTCTTGGTGCGAAACGCTGTATTGAACTTGGTGTTTACACCGTATGTTGTTGTTACATTTCTCTTTCTAAGTTTATTTGGATTTTGCCCTTCCTGCTTCAATCATCATTGCAGCAATCGTTCTATAATTGTTTGGAGCATAGTAATGTCTGATGTAATGTTAATTTACTGATATTCTGTATGTTGGAATTGCAGTAATTGTTATATGATTGTTTCTGTTCAGGGATATTCGTCGTTGGCTGTTGCCTTAGTACTGCCAGATTCTGCTTGTTTAGTTGCCTGTGAAAGAGATGCTAAGTCTCTAGAGGTTGCAAAAAAGTATTATGAGCTAGCTGGTGTTTCCCACAAGGTAGGAATTATATTTGATGCCATCATTTCTCTCTTACAGAGCTGTAAAATTATTTGAATAATTTGGTTCAGTGAGGCATGCTGTGATATAGTAGAGATGTCATTTGAAAACTCAAAAGACTGGTTCTCTTTTTGATGAGTGCAGTTTGCTGTATTTGTTGAGTTAGATCACCTGGTCCGTTCTTTCTGCTATTAGCTCTATCACCACTTCACCACATATTTTCTAGTCTTAGCACTACCATCTATTACTCGATAAGTCCAACAGTTCCATTTGAACTTAGGTTGATGTGAAGCATGGAATGGCAGCGGATATCCTAAAATCATTGATTCTGAATGGTGAATCCTGCAGGTAATGTCATAAGCCAGTGCTTTTATCATGCTCCTCTCCTTTCATGTGGACCAGGAGGCAACATTTTCTGTTTCAATAAATTCTTCTTGGTAGTTTTTCCAATACCAGGGGGCTCTCAAGATAATGTGATTAACATTTTTATGTAGTTTCTTTCTGCAGCTATGATTTTGCATTTGTTGATGCTGAGAAGAGAATGAATCAGGAGTATTTTGAATTGCTATTACAACTGGTAAGATCCACGTGATGATGAAAGCAGAATTTCCTCTATCCATTTCCACATATAAGCTGACTTTTTCCTGCAAAATCTCTCCATAAAGTTTGTGCAGCAGTTTGTAAGAGTTCTTGGTCTTATTGCAGGTTAGGGTTGATGGTGTCATTGTCATTGACAATGTTCTTTGGCATGGCAAAGTTGCTGACCCGCTGGTGAATTATTGTTTATGAGTTATAGAATCTATCCCTTTGAATTAAATTTACTTCTGATAGTATTTTTTTTTAGCAGGTAAATGATGCTAAGACGGTTAGCATCAGAAGTTTCAATAAAAATATAATGGAGGATCCACGTGTCAGCATCAGTATGGTACGTAAATGGAATGTGTGTTTGTTTTTTAATTCTGGAAAAAAAACCAATATACTGATCAGCTTTCACCAGTCACTTTTACAACTCTAAAGTCCAAGCATTTGGGATGATAGGTACCTATCGGGGATGGCATGACAATCTGCCGAAAGAGATGACATTTTCACAGGCTGACAGTGATTTTTTGATTCAATGATTCATTTCATGAGCGAATGAGATACAAAAGCTGCAACAGATTGAACAGCGCCACGAGAAGGCAAAAATGAGGTTATTTCATTGACAATTAACTAGCATATTGGTTAAGCATTGAGTTCTAAGTCGGTATGATGATGAGCAGGCCTGGGAATGTGATTCCATTATGACTGACAAATTTGAAATGCAAATCTGCACTTAACATGGTATCTGCACATGCTCCTTGAAAATTCTTGCTCCTGTTGCAAAAAAAAATCAACTGTTACTGCAGTTAGATGATAACAGAAATTGGAGGACACATTGATTTTCTTTTTAACTGTAATAAAAATGTAATCAACGCAACGAGGAGAAATTATATGGCATGATTGCATGCTGTATGACACTTTGCTTTATAGTGAATATCCAGCCTTTAGCTGCTCATCAAAACTTAAATTGCTTCCTCTGCTTTTAGTCAGTGTGTAAAGTCTTTGTGAGCTTCCTTCTCTATCAGCTGATTTTTCCTTCCATGCACTGAAGTGATGTTTCGTTGAAAAGCTTTATGCTCCACTTATAAAAGTAACTGAGAGTGCGGTAGCGATTGTTTTTCATCTAGAAATGTATTAAAATAATATTTTTTTTAGTTTTTAAAAATTATTTTTAACATCAGTACATCAAAACAATATAAAAAAATATATAAAAAATTAAATTAAAAAAAATTAAAATTTTATAACATATAGTTTGCACCGTTTCCAAACAGTGCCTTAAGACATATGGCAGTGATTCTAGATCACCTCCTGTTATTGTTGTCTGATTGTTAGACTCAAGCTGGAGGTAGAAAATTTTCCAACTGCATAGCGCCTCAAAAACATGAAAGAAGTGGTACAAAGAAAACGGTATTGATGTGCCCGAGGAAAAGGTGCAATTATAATAAATATGTGTTGATTTAGTGGTAGGATAAAAAAAAAATTGTAATGCAAAAAAAAGAATGTGATTTTTATTTATATTAAAAAAAAATTATGAATTGAAAAGCCAATGTAATATGTATTAATAAATGTAAAAACAATTGTTAATGCTACATTGTAGGTGAGATTTATTATTTTAATATAATAGAAAAATAAATCAATATTGCTAGTGTGTTTTATTGTATCATGAGTTTTTTAATAGAGAAATGTAAAGATATTGGTTATGTTAAATGAAATAAATTTAAAAATGTATAAACCAATAAACTCAGAATTAAGAGGAGAAAAACACTTTTCTAGGGAAATATATATTTATTTTTTTTGGAAAATAATTTCTTAGAGTTTATCAATCATTAAAAAACTTGGAAATTACTTTTCAAGAATGTGGTTTCCTTAATTAAAAAGGCCTAAAATGCACAAAAAAAAACAAATTACTACTCCAATATTAGTAAACCACGAGAAGAGCTATGGTGGCATGGTGAACAATATTTTCACCATGTATTTTAGGTTCTGTTAATTAATAATTAATATGGGTTCTAGATAAGGTGAGACTGTAATATTACTAGCTGACTGCTTTGAACACCAATATAGCGTTAGCATTCGGAAAGCAACATCTCCAGTGTGGCAGCCTCAATTCGATAATGTTTTTCTCCACTGCAACAGAAATGGCTGCCTATATTTGTATGGGAAGAGAAAAGCAACAACAAGACAGAAATGGATCTTGTGTGTATAACGACATGGTACATGAAGTTATTAACGTTTCAAATCAATTATACTCTTTGTTTTCTTTGAAAACACGAAGAATCATGCTCGGCCAAAAACAGAACTCTGTCGTGTGTTTGCATTTACACGCGTTTATTTATGGGCATGTACCTGCTGGCTGCTGTACTGTAGCTTCGAATGGTGTCGTTTCTTTAGAGCTCAACGGGTCAGACAGACGTGGGATTTATGCTTGTGTCTTCTTGTCTTAAACTTCCATTGTAACATCAATTTGTCAGTTTGTCACCATCCTTCAATAAAAGCCAGATGGATAAGTTGCTGGGAGGTTGGCGGTGTAAAATTGAAACAAGAACAATGGCTAGTGCCATAGCAGTGAGGGATGTGGCACCCCCTGCACCAACTTAAAGTACTCTAATGCTGTTTCCACTGAGGCTGTTGAGATCGTGAAGCTCTTTCCTAATTGGAAGATGCTTCTCATTGCTCCACTGAGGGTTGAAACTTCTTCTATAGCTACCAGCTCAACAATGTAAATGGCTGGATTTTCAATTTGAGAACCAGAGGGTTGAACAATGCCTGCGGTGGTGCACAAATGTTGGGACAAGCTGCAAAGGGATATGTTTTTTACTCTTGTCTTAAGAGCCGAGGGACAAGGGGTTCCGTTGGGATCGGGAATATCGCTTTTTGTTGTATACTTCAGCTATAGATTGCAGGATGCCATGTTTCAAAGCATGGTGTATTGGGTGGTAGGAGCATTGGCCGACGATGCCACTAGTTTTCTGTCCCATGATAGCGTAAAAAACAACTATCCTTGGTCCCCATAAAATAAAGTAAAAACTGACTCCTGTTAAATTGAATGTGCCTTCACTTGATGAACCAAATTTAACCAGATTAATTACACATCAATTTAACAATGATCTTTATAAAAATCTAATCCGGTCAGGGTTGAGGTTAGAAACTCTTTAGATCAACACATCAACTTCATCCGAGTTTCATGAATTGTAAGCAATTCCGCTTTTGCCTCAACCACTTTTATTTTTTAAATATTCTAACCACATATTTTAATATTTCACTTTAAAATAAAACAATATAAAAAAATTACAATGTTTATATATTTTTAAAAGATGTTTAAAAGTGTAATAAGAGTTACGATTCAAAATGTTTTTCACTCGAAAATACATTAAAATAATATTTTTTTTATTTTTTAAAAATTACTTTTAACATCAGCACATTAAAACAATCTGAAAACATAAAAAAAATAAATTTTAAACAAAATAAATTAAATTTTTAAAAAATACAATTGCAACCGTGTTTCTAAACATTGTCTTAGTCAACCAACTTATAAATATCGAGGTAATCATTTGCAAAAAAAAAAAAAATTATTACTAACAAACTTGTTTTATACATAAAATAATATTTAATTATATAATAAATAATCTTAAATATTTTAAAATTGAAATAATCAAGTATATTACATCTCAACACGTATGGCTCTATTTAATAGTTTTAATTACTTAAAAAAACTATTTAATGTCTTATTATTATTATTATTTTCATATGTTTTTTTTTTTACAATATTTGTATAATTTCTAGAGAAAGAACTTTGTCTTAAGCAATTCATCAAATTTATTATAGAAAATGTTTGATTTTAAAAAAAAAAAAACTATTCAAGTCATATATTTAATAATAATAATTTAGTTTAAATAATTTTACAAATGGAATAGCACAACAATTTATTATCAATATCATATCAGTAAGAACACCAAGGCCAAACACTTAAAAGTACACGAGGGCTACAATTTCCCACAAGGATAATTTGTGCAAGCATGATACCTGTTCTCAACGGAAGAGTGTTAATTCTGCTGTACAAAAGGAATTGCGGCGCGTCGACACTCGGTCATGTTTTGAGAATGGTTTGCTCTTATACTCACATCAAACAGCAGGAATTCATTTGATGACCCATGCCAAAAAATATCTGCATTTCAGACGTATGATGCCATTTATTTTCTCCCTTTTAAAGAGAGAACATTGCTAATTCAATCGTCGCCTTGTTCATGTCCATCAACTTGGTTCTCCTCATTGCCTCCTTCATCCCCTCCACCCCCATAATTAACCCATGGCAACATAGATTCAAACAAGACTGCCAATGCATTTCGATTAGCAACATCGCGTGGAGCAGGGCCACCGTCAAGTGGGTTGGCAATTTGTCCCCCATTTTGCTCTGCCTCTCTCATCCTTGGATCAACCATGAAGTTTTGCAGGTTCTCAGGTGGAAGTGTTGGAACTGTATCAGAGAAGTCTGAAACCAGCAAATGGCCATACCTATATTAAACAAACTGTATCAAGTTCTGCAACAACATCAAGTACAGCAATCATTGGATGCAAGGGATGTATCTCAGTCCAGTTCCAATAATAATTCTGCAGACCCTCAAATCAGCACACAAGCATAAACTTGATTCAGTCATCTGCGGGGCGCGAATTATAATAACAATAAATAACATCATTTCTTGGGACAAAACAACAATCAACAACAATCATTAACAGCTACTAATAGGTGGTTAGAGCGAAATATAGGAACAAGTCCATAATTCAAAACACTTACTCATTGTTCTCAGATGAAAAGGCCTCTTTTCTCACACAAGCCCAATCCTTGGCATCACTGCTACTATGTTCTAGAGTTTCAATCACTTGTAAAGCACTGTTCCGAAGCAATTTTTGCAGGTCTGGAAGCCTCCATATGATATAACTTCTCTCTACATATATATTAATCAGATGATCCAAGGATGCAGACCCTGTTTTCTCTGATTGAAAAAAGGCATGCTTTAGTATATTTGTCCATGCCTGATCTTTCAAAGGTACCTTGGCTACTAACTTCTTAAGGACTGACGGGTGGAGCATCAAAGCCTGCTTCATCAAATCAGCTGAACTAGACTTTGTAGCACTAGTATCATCATCTTTTGATGGTTCCTCACACTCAAGATAAAACCGACAAATGGCAAGAGAATATGAGAAGTTTGGGAACAACCATAAGGAGTTATCACTTTTATAGTCTTCAGAAAACCATTCCAACCACGCATACACTTCTGCCCTCAAAGCAAAGTAATCAACACAGAACATGGCCCCCATTGGATCATCTAAATCCAATGAAAGTAAAAGTTTGCAAACCTCAAGGGCAGAACGATGACAACCACGCCTGTCCAAGTTTTTCATGTGAGTGAAAAGTGTTGTAAACATTGGCTTGTTTGTTTCATGGTTGATCTTCAACTGGCAATTTGCCTGCAAGGGGGTGAACGTGGGGTGCCATGCACATTCCAAGGCATATAAACTCTTTGCAATAGCATCAGCTGACATTTGATGCTCACCCACAAATTTGAAATAGTCTGCCATTGTTATAAGTGAATCTAGGTGATAAGGTTGGTATAATAGAATGCTTGCTATGCCATTGAGATCTTGAATAGCTTTGGCAGCTTCAAATGCACTCTGTGCTTGATCATAGTAAGAAGAGTGAACATATCTGCATAAATAAAACAACACAGAATCAGGACATGCATGAAGAATCAAAGCTCACAACAAAAGAGCTTCACCAACTAATGATATATAGAAGATAGGTGAGAAGAGAAAGAAGAAATGAAGAAGGAAAATCCTATTTGGAAATGAGTTTGAATGAGATATATTAGCTTTTTTTACTTGAGAATTAAACCATTGTAGTTTCACTGATAGGCAGAGACGCAATAATTCCTCAAGAAAACACAAGAAAGGATTGCAATTCAAGTAACTGATAGATATAATAGAAAAGAACCATATTTAGCAGCCCATGTAGAATACGAACACATCTTGTGCAGAATAAAAATGCTTTACACAGATTTCAGAATAAGTTCACAAATACAAATGATAATGCTGCTTCTGCAGCCAGTCTGCAAAAGACAAAAAAATTTTTTGGAAAAGATTAATGTATTAAAAGAAGAAGAGGTCCAAATAAAGAGGGGTTAACCTCCCGGGATACAAGAAAAATGGGAAAACGAATTCAAAAAAGGAAAAGGAAATAAAAAACAGAAAGACAAAGGGAGCTACACTAAGAGGCTAGCTGACTTGAAACCAAAAGCCAACTCTTTAGATTCAATTACAGGGGGAAGAAGTGGCAGGAAGCTATGGCTCTTGCAGGTCCCATGAATCTCGGATAGAAGCTGGGATGGTACATTTGTGATCATAGCTTATCAGGTGAGTTCGGATTAGTTGGATGATGTCCTCACTTAGGGACTGAGGTGGCTGGAAATGTTGGCAGAAGATTCGGTTGTTTCGTTCGTACCATATGAAATACACTGAGGCGGACAGGATAAGGCGAGCTAGCAGATGGGTGATTTCATGACGAGTTTAGAATTGGAGGAGGCCCACTAGAGAAGCTGATGCCAAGGGATGTTAGGCCATTGCACTTCAGACTTGCTGGTCACGGCTCCCCAAACTGTGCTGGAATAAGAACATTAGTGGTCATGGTTTTCAATGTCCATTCCACATAGAATGCATGCTGTGTTTGTTATGCTCCCCACGGTGTGTAGCCTATCTATAGTGTGAAGGTCCCCTCAGAAGCAAGCCAAAGGATGAAGGATTGACAAGGGATATGACCTTTGAACCATAGCAAATGGTGAATGGTATTTGCAGGTCTGGTCTCTCGAAGCAACTCCCAAGCTGAATCTATGGTGAATTGTCCTGAGGGATTCCCTTTCCAGACGTGGCGATCTTCCATGTGGGGTCCTGGCTGAAAAGGAATAGAGTTCCAAATTGCTTGAAAGGCTTGGATACTGCTTGGAAAGTTCCAGCCATCCTCTTTGATGATCCCCGAGACCTTTGCATTTCAGAGTAACCTTGTAAGTGAGAGTTCTGAGGGGGAGCATGTCATTTAATCAAACCAAAGATAGGTTGTATTCCCATTGCCAATGCATGTCGTAAATTTTCCTCTGCACCAGTCCCTACTTTGAAGAACCTTCCTCCAAGACCAAGAGGGGTTGGAGGGGATGTTAAGTTGCCAGAAGGATCTCCCTCGAAGTAAGGTGGTGTGAACCCATGTTGCCCATATTGAATGCTTGTCTGTTAGAATACACCATATGTGTTTCATGGTGGCAGCTCTATTCCATGTTTTGAGACTTTTAAGACCAAGGCCTCCTTCCTTCAGGGGCTAGCAGATTGAGGACCAAGCTACCTTGGCTCCCATCAGGATGAGGGAGGTTCCTTTCCATAGGGCTGCTTGCAACTAGACAATCCGTTAAAGTGTCCTAGTTATCATTAAACATTTCAAAGTCTCAATAAGGTAGGTTAAAGCCATAAGACCATCACTTCATCCCCCACCATGCCCCCTCCTCACTCCCATAGAAAAAAAATCCTTGAAAGACACCAAAAATTATGTATCTTGATAACCAATTTAAACCCATGACTAAAATGAAAAATCCCCATGTGAATGCTACAATTCACAAGCAAGAGCCCCAAAAGGCAAACAAGAATAAGGAATTTACATTCAATACGAGTCAATGAAGAAACTACCAGTGATGTTTTAATTTCATAACAGATGCATAACCTGGGACATAAAGCAGAAAAATGGAGAATTAATGCCGACAATATCTAGAAAGCAAGGATATTCATTACCTAAAATGATGGTATCCGTCCTTAGTTTCCAAAAACTCCATGGATAAAGATCCATCCCAACGAGGCCAATGTTCTGATGGAGAGACTAGAATTGTCTTTCTAGTATGATGGGCTCCACGTCTGCCGCCACGAACCTGTCTAGAACTGCTGTCTTGATTACTTTTCTCAAATGATTTCACCACCTTAGAACCAAAAATTCTCCGTAACTCATTCTCAGGATTCAAACATTTGGGATCCAGTTGCAAGGCGGGAGGTGCACATTGTTTAACAAATCCTGCACAAAGTTTTGATGTTTCTGGTTTGGTTTTGGTGGGGCCCAGCTTATGTCTTGAAGAATTAGCATCCAAGGATAAAGCATCTAATGTATCATCCAAAGGTTCTTCAACTTTATTTGTAATTGAAGTCAAACCAGCCTTGCATTTCTTTTTCTTCTTCTTCTTTGATTTCTGATTGGAAGTTGAAATGGCACCCGTCATGCTTTTCATCACAGACAGTTCCTGTTTGTGATCTTTACCCACTACCATTTCATCTGCAATTTCTGGCTCATCCTCCTGCAGCTGAAACCAAACATTAGCAACTGACAATAAATGGAAAGTAGATATTCCACACTTTCCTTCCACAACCATTAGTACTCCTTTTGATTTAAGCAATTAGATCTTTTAAGGAATCATACTTGAGAACAATGTAAGATGATGAACAACAATTACATAAACAAATCTGCCAGGTAAACTTGAAAATACACTGTTAACGGATCTTCTTCTGCAATATCAAATGTTCTTCAAAATTTCACATGCACGCACCAATTTCCTTGTTATCTCACTAAGTTTTCACACTCCAGAGCAATTCGACCATTGAGCAAAGCATAAGATAAGTGGTGTAAAATATCAGATAAAAAGATGGTTGGAAAAGAATGTAACGGATCCTAAGAAAACTGAACAGAATGCTTAGAAAGACCAAGTAATAATCCTTCATAAGCAGACAAAAATACATAATTCTGGGCAGCTGAATGGGAACCAAATGTAAAGAATGCTATGAAAACTGAACTGACCGTAGAGGCTTCCATGAAAAACTGAATTGAACGCTAAGAATGCATGCAAACTAAAGCTATTGCAAACGAACTGGTCAACTGTATTGCACATGCTGTAATAAAAAAAGCATGGGCATGTTTTTTTAGTCTCAGTTTTTCAGCTAGCTACATGGTTTATGGGTTCATAGAAACGCAGTGCCTCTTGGTGTTGCGTTACTACTGTATGTTTTAAAATCTCAAAACGACTCAAGTTCATAAGAGACTGTCAGACTGATTATAATTTTACAAAGGGACAATTTTTACACAACAATACATCATATGTACGTATTGGAAGCTCACATATAAACTTAAAAGAGAATATTATATATTGTGGCACCTTCCAAACACTGAATACCCATTATATAAGACATCGTAAGCAACCTAAAAAATGAAGGAAATAAACAAAAAAGCAGCAGCAATATTCGTCTTGAAGTATAGGTAACTTTCTGGTTTTGATCAGTTAATTGCTGTACAGTAAGAGCGAGGACTGAGGAATAAAACCTGATCAACGTCATCATCATTGAGAAGGTCAAATGGGTTTATTGCAGGGCGATTTTCCGAATCAGGAGATTCAGCTGCTTCTTCTTCTTCTTCTTCTTCATCCTCCACATGATGCTGTTGCTGCTGTAGTTCTTGTTCTTTCAGGAATTTCTTCAGTAACCTAGCTGACATTCTGTCTTCTTTTCTGCGTCTGTAAAATATCAGAGAATTTGATTGGATTCCCGGTTTTCAGACAATAGGGATTGGGATTTCTGTCCTCCTCGAAGCTTGATGATGGCGGTGGAGACGACGGTTTTCCTTGATTTTATAATTTTTTTATAAATTAGAGCATCCGGGCCCTTGCCTAAATTTTTTATAAATTTTAGGCTTTAGCCCGTCGAAGCATCTTCTCTTTTTTCTGTTTGGGCCTTTCGTGGACCTGGAATCCTTTTTTATTTCACTGAATAGTTGACTTGTGGTATCAAGCCCGTGTGTTATAGAATTTGTAAACAACGAAAATAATTACTCTTATTTACCCCCCTCCCTGAATTTGATTTAACTAATTATTGTATTGGTTTTTTTATAAATAATAATATTTTAATTTAACTAAAAAAACTAAAAAAGGCTGAGAAACACAGACAAAACAAACCTATTTATTTTGACGTTTTAAAAATATTTAAAAAAAATGAAAAGTTTTTATTTTTTATTTTAAATTAATTTTTTTATTTTAAAATTACTTTGATGTTTTTTAAAAATAAAAAAATATATTATTTTAATATATTTTAAAAAATAACCGGCAGTATAATAGCAAGCAGTCGCTACACGTACAGAACCAAGGGCAGCATTTGGATCTTCTACCTTGAGTCAAACATAAAGCCAAGAAGATACTCCCATAACCAAAAGAAAGGGAAAAAAACAAAATGTTTAGGATTCGGCTTGATAAGGTAATCCATTACACTGCACTGTACAAAAGCAAAGCAAAGCAAAGCCCAATCCCCTCTCTTTCTCTATCTCTATTTCTCTTCCGCAGTTAGGCGACATATTCAAGAGGTGATATTCTTACTCTCTCTCTCCCCTTTATTATTTTTTATTTTAGAAATAATCTTTGGGGTTTAGGATTGAGGGTTTATTCCAAAATTTTGTTTCCTTTTTTCTACTAACGTTGGCAATAATTTCAGCTTCTTTTTCTTTCCTTGGGGTCAATTTAGGCATCAATGGGGTCTGTACTTCGTGAATGGATAGGGTTTCAGCAATTCCCTACTGCTACTCAATCCAAACTTGTAGAATTGTTTGCCAAGTTAAAGGAAGAGGTTCAGACTTTCTATCTTTTTGCTGTTTCAATTCAAAATATTTGTTCCATTTCGTCGTTTCTGTTTTCGTAATTATTTATTTTATTGGACTATTTTGTAATTGCAGGGTGTTGATAAACTGACCATACTTGTTATGGGCAAAGGAGGAGTTGGGAAATCTTCCACTGTTAATTCTCTTTTTGGAGAGCGAGCGGTCAATGTTAGCTCTTTCCAGGTAACTAATTTCCTGTGAATTTTAGGGCTAAGGGAAGCTTGTGGTCTTTGTATGCTCCATATATTTATATATGGTTGATAATAACAATGCTTGCATTACAGTCAGAGGGGTTCAGACCTGTTATGGTTTCACGCAACCGGGCTGGATTCACGTTAAACATCATTGACACTCCGGGCCTTGTGGAAGGTGGTTATGTCAGTTACCAAGCTCTGGACATGATTAAACGGTTAGTACTACTAGAACCTCATATGTGGTTCACTCGGATTCCTATGAAATCATTACTTCTGTGGTTCTTTATCCTGGAATTCCTGTATAAAGATGTGGTGACCGTACATTAATTTGACTTTAGGTTCTGGTTTGTCTGCTAATGTAGGTTTCTTTTGAATAAGACTATACATGTATTGCTCTATGTTGATCGCCTGGATGCATATAGAGTGGATGACTTGGACAAGCAGATAATTGGTGCTATATCTGACAGTTTTGGAAAAGAAATATGGAGTAAAAGTTTGCTTGTCCTCACTCATGCTCAACTCTGCCCACCAGATGATCTAAGTTATGATGTCTTTTGTGCTCGAAGATCAGAGGCTGTGTTGAAGACCATTCGTATGGGAGCACGGATTAGGAAACGAGACTTTGAGGTAAATTGTTTCTTCTTAACTTGCTGTTTTTCTCCCTTCTTCTAGGTTTTTTTCTTTAATTTTACTGGCAACAGCTTCTAATTGGTATTCTGAATGTGCAACAATATTCTGATCAAATGATAAGTGCATAATTTGCTGCATATGCGTGTTGATAATCTGTTTCAAATAGCAGGGTGATTTGGGTTTTTTTTCATAGACGTTATTCCTTCTAAAATAAATAACTCCCCTCTCTCAGATACACATTCTTATGCTAATGAATAGTGCTGTAGACCTCATTTTTTAATGCTATAGATCTTATAACCTCTTAAGAAACTTAAGGTTCATGATGCGCGGGTTCAAGAGACACTGTGACTTGCTTTTTTTAGAAATTAATGGGGAAGCATATCTTCATTTTTCTATCCACTATGTTAAAAACTTACCATGGGTTTTTGCAACTTTCTCCTGTTCAAATGTACGCATTTGGCCGACAAATGAAAAGGAATGCTAAAAATGGAGGTTTGTTGTTTTGCTTCGGTCAAATCATTCTTTTTTTTCTGCATTGTCAATTATTTACTGCTTGTAGCACCATACAGATCTTCAAATATGGTTCACATACTTTAAAAAATGAACTTTGTTATTCAAGGAAGTAAACAAAATGGTAAAATAACCTTCAATTCATTGAGCATGTTTTCAGATATCCTCTTCCATTTCCACTTCTGTTTATATCCAACACATGAATTGCTTGGAAAATTATTTCAAATTCATTTCCTTCAACCATGACATCCTTGTTCATCCTGGATGCTGAGGACTATCATGGTAGTTGAAGCTGGTACATTTTGTAGAGGACTGAGTGGGGAATTAGTGAAGGTAGGCTGTCAAATGTGTTAAATTTAGTGGCCTTGATTGTTGGTGTTAAACCAAAGTAGATGATATTTTTATCCTAATCAGTAATAACCTTAGTGCCTGTTGGTGAAAGGGTGCCAGCTTGAGGGTCAGGACATGGTTTTTTCTGTTGCCACCAATTTACTTGAAGTAAGTTAGCTTTTTGGTAGGCTGGGGAATCGTCAGATGGACATTTTTTATATAAATCTGATGAGAGACTGTTATATTGCTTCCATAAAAAAAGGATCCATGGGTCATAGGGGGTCCATCTTTCATGTGAACGAGGGAGTACTACACCAAGAGTATCTAGTATTCTCATATCTGACAAATTGGATGTCTTGGGATGTTTTGTGCTGGTATACAAGGAGATTTGATTTAGGAGCTTGAGGAAATTATGGAGAGTTCAGAATTGATTTTTTCTGGTGCTTCAAAGCAAAGGAAGAGATGAGGTTCCTAAGGAAATTGAGAACCTCATGAATATCAAGTTCAAGAGTGGTGGGAAGAAGAGTTGCGTGATGGTGGCTTATGTGATGCGGTTAACCGAGCCCTTTCCCCCTTTGTCTGCATTATCACTGTGGAAGTCAGTTGGAAAACACTTAGCAATCGCCCCAGTTTCTTGTATCTCACAAACCAAGGGACACCATGAAATTTCTACTTGTTTCCTTTAATGCACAAAGTGATTCTGGACTCCTTTTCTTTTTCTTTTTTTCCTGCTTTGTCTTCTTTAATTTCATCCAAATTTTCTGTGGAGTTCCTCTGCATCCTTTTAAAGTATTATCAAGGATATCCTAAGGGAGAATTTATTTTTTATTTTTTTTTAATTTTTAATTTTTAATTTTTTGCTTTGCAATGTTTTATCTTTTGGATTGTAAAATATTCTCAAGTATGCAAAATGGCATTTCATGAGTTATGGTGGAGTTTCGGCAAGATTTTAGGGCACCATTTCTAGTACTTTATGTTTGCTTATAGATTTCTATTGGGAAAGAAGTGATTATGTATGATTTTACTCCAAGAGAGGAAAAATATGCAAATCTGATTAGAAAATTAGATAAGCTGGAGTAACTTCTCACCTTTATTCATGCCAATTGATGGCTTGAAAGTATGTCATTATCTGCGGAAAAGGTAAACTCTCCCTTTCCATATAATTTCTTCATCCTGGATCTGAAGTCTATAAATGAGGGTTATTTACAACATTTTTGAAAAGGTGGTGCTACTCAAGCTACAACTAATGCTTGAAATATTGTGTTGTTGTATGATCTCCATTTTCAGAGTTCTGTGAATTGATTGAGAGAACTTTTTTAATTCAAAAGTTGTATATTAAAGTGTTGGATGCATGGGATTGAGATATACGCATTCCAGTGTCTAAGCACTTATTAATTTGGAGTTGAAGAGGGTGTTACCTAAATGAAACTAGTTTTGTGGTTCATGAGTGAACTGCATTCTTCATGGGACATTTAATGTGCTGTAATTGCGTTTGGAAATCAACTTAATTGATAAAAATGCAGATGCATCTTCATTTTTATTTTCCTTTCTGAGAATTATCTTTGTTATAGTTTTGAGGAGGCATTAATGGGAAATAAATTAATTTTCCAGTTCATGAGATAATCGATAGCCTGTAATTGTATTTGAAGATCAATCTCTATGGAACATGTGAAAATAGAATATGAGAATTTGTTTATTTATTTTTGGGGGTTCTATTTTAGTGTGATTGTTTACATAATCAATCATTCACTTGCTTTTGATGCTTCTAGGATTCTGCTATTCCAGTTGGTTTGGTTGAGAACAGTGGGAGATGCAACAAAAATGAGAATGATGAAAAGGTTCACTCATTATTCTCGGAGTTTGTGACAATTTATTCATTTGTTCAAGTGGTTTATTGTGAATTGCTTAATTTTGAGTTGCAGATTCTCCCCAGCGGGGATGCTTGGATTCCGAGCCTGGTAAAAGAGATCATTTTGGTTGCAACAAATGGGAAGAAAGCTCTTGTAGTTGATGAGAAGTTGGTTAATGGGTCTGAGTCAAATGACAGGGGAAAGATATTTATTCCTCTTATTTTAGGGATTCAGGTAAAAACTTATCATGTGATCTAGCTCCTGTATTCTTTTGTGGTAGAACCAGTTCATATGATCAATTTCATTCGTGTTAATTTTATTTTATTTTCATGTTGCAGTGGCTTCTTGTGAAATGGATTCAACGAGAAATAAAAAAAGATATTGCAAAAGGCGGCAAGTATCTTTAGTACTGTTTGGTTGCATTCAAATCAATTGCAAGTTGTTATGTGGCTCTTTAATGGTCTCTTCTTCCTTCTTTCCCTACCTTTTTGTATTCATTTCCTTTTTATGTTTGTGCATCTTCACCGTTTTTGAATACCTGTGCCATTTGTACCTGTGTGTTGGTGTTTTGAGTTGTTCTTAGGGACAGAATATGAGTGAAAGGAGGCTCTTGTTCTTCAACTAACCATATGCTTTTGCTGTTTAATGTTTTTTTTCCTTGCTTTTTATTTGTCTTTCGTTCATAATCTTTTCCATTTAATTTGGGTCTTTCAAAGTTTCAATCTATCCTTTACATGTGTAGATGATATATATTTACCTATCAGAGTGGTATTTCTGTGCCCTTTCTGTGGAAGTAGAAGTGCCTGATGTTGTTGCGCCGCAAATAGATATCTTTCTTTATCCATTTGCTCATTTTGAATCCATGCGGTGGTAGTGTTCTGGGCACAAATGTGTTAGCATATAATCTCTAAGATGCTATTCTCTACCAACCTATACATGCTAGAAGAAGTTGATTTCTCCGACCTATGCCATGCTAAGGAAAATATTTCTACCTCTTCAAAATGTGGTCCCTGTGGTGGGCTTTAATTTCATTAAAAATGTTTCGAGCATCCATTGGTTGTGAGTTTGTGATTATGGTCACTTTACTCCTGGCATGGCAGCCAACATTTGAAAGCTGTTTGCTATCTTTCTGCGGAGATTACGGGAGGTAGGGAGGCGGAACCAAAGGTTTGGAAAAGAGAGTGTTTGTTAATGAGGTGCACCGCTTGTAAACAAACACACCGAAGTGGGGGACCAGAGCAGTGAAGGTTTTTATACTCTGGGTGCCACCATTAAAGCATACCAACATAGCCTGTAAACATCATTGAAGATACCACAATCATAGTAAACATCTCATGATTATATATATTATCACATGAACTTGCCTTATCATGTTGCATTTTTGGCGTGCTTGATGCCCTTCAGCGATCGGTGATTTGGTGTCTAGTGCGCTGGAAGAGGGCGACATGTGCGGTTGTATTGTGGTCAGTTTTTGTGGTTCAGTGGTTGGATTAGCTGGAATTTTACCGTGACGATACCTTACATGGGCAATGCCACACTTGAATGGCCAAGAAGGCAATGCACAATCTGGGTTGGAGGTCATGTAGCGGACCATCTGCACCATTGCTTGATCCACGGAATCAGATCTCCCAAAAAGATGATCGTTTTTTGCCCTATTTTTTTGACATGGGAACAAGTCAATCTTGTGGTCAATTTTTGTCGGATGAATGGGCATTTTAATAGTAAACAACAAATTGGCAATCTTTTCCTCATTTTTATACCAAAATAACAATCGTGAAAGTGAGAATTACGGTTTTTACTGTTCTAACATCCGAGGCTCTCATTTCGTTTTATATATATATATATATATATAATGATAAGTTTATATGAATTATTTTATTTTCAATGTCATCAATATGATAAAATACTACAAAGAAAACATGAAAATGTCATAAATGAAGAGCACACAAACAAGAAATGGTAGATTTAAATTCAACAAATCAACAAGGATATAATGTATGTGATCAACGTAATAAGTTTTTATAAAAAAATAAATGAAAATACCATGCATAAAGACACAAAAATACAAATTAATAAATTTAAATTTAACAAAGAAAAAAAACACACTAATTGTTGAAAAGTTGTGTGCTTTGTGATGAATATAATAAAACCTAGGCAAGTTTTTGTTAGGCCCAGGATTTATACCCTCTACAGTCCACACGATTTATGTCCCAATACTTAAAATCAGGCCTTAACAGATATTAACCCTAAACTATGATGGTTCTCAAAACTCTCCCGAGTATAGGGCTCGCATCCATTCAATTGTTTATTTTCACAGGACATACTGTAAAACCTGGAACTAGGATAGCTTTTGCAATGTTATGTTGTTCCTCTGTGTCTTTGTTTTCAAGTAATCCAAAACTATAGGTGATATGCACATTGTTCATCATATTATTGTATAAATAGTCTAGAACCCCAAAATAAACTATTTATTCTTCTTGAAGAAGACAATTTCATCTTCTTCTTGCTTAAACTTGAATACAACTTTACGAACTTTACAGGGCTCTCATCTCCTACCTAATCTAACTTTAATTATAAGAGGATACCAGACCCTTTTTGCAAATATATATTCTAATTATCCAATCTTTTACACATTCCAATCCATAATCTAACAGTTTCTTATTTGGATTAAACGTATAACGTGACCCTGTGCTTTCATGGAATATAGATCATTGAATCCATTTGACCAACTCATCAGGAGCCATTCCACTAAAGCCATGGACCTTGTGATCTCTTTGCTTGCATATACCATATACAATAAAACACTATGCCAGTCTAGACAGAGTAGATTGTAATGATTTCTTCTGCAGTTGCTCTCTAGCCCACTGAAATTCGGCATTCCAACTACCAATAGTTCTGTTATATTCACATTTATGCAGAATAACCCTCAGAAATATGTTCTTGACGTGCCTTTGTGGACAATCTATTTAATACAGCAAGCCATGGAATGAAACTGTGTCTAGGAGGAATATGTAAAGGACACCAGATCATCTGATCTAGCTCCAAGCCAAATCCACTCTCTATTCTTTATTACAGTTTCCAATCTTGCTTTAGAAGGAATACCAAATATGTAGAGCAGTCTAGATCCATAACCTTTACAAGAACACCAGAAGAGTGCCAGTGATCCTACCATAAGTGAATTGTTCTGCCATTACCTGCAATATAGTGGATTTGATCCCAGACTAACCCTCTCAACTTTAGGAGCTTTTTCCAGTACCATGCACAATCAGCAGTACATTTCAGGCTCCAAAGACGATTACCCTTCAGTCTATAAGACAGAATCCACCAACCCACAAAGATCCAGCTTTGAGGTAAAGACTCCAGATACATCTAAGAATAGAAAAAATATTGCATTCTCTAACTTTCTTCCAGCCCAACCCTCCTTGTTTAGGCAACGTCACCTTACACCAAGCCACCTTAGCACCTAAAGCATTATCCGCCTTACCCTTCCAAAGAAATGCATTACATTTCTGCTCCAAAATCTTAATAACACTAGCAGGAAGCAAGAGGATTGTACACCAATAATTCCTTTATGTTTAAGATCACTGAAGATAACAGCTGCAATCTCCCAGCAAAAGAAAGCCTTTTTGTTACCCAATGCTGTATTTTAACAGATTCTATCTATAAGTGGTTTGCAATCAGCATAAGTCAGTTTTTTTGGCAATTAATGGCACCCCTAAAAATATCTTACAGGAAACCTCCCAGCTTTAAATTCAGTAATCCTTTGCATACTACTAACTGAAGCATCCACTCCACAACAAAAGAATTCACTTTTTGAAGAATTACACTGCAAACCACATAGCTGGAAAAACAGTTGTAGTATAGTTGTAATAGCCTGTAAGGATGCAACATCTCCCTTTGTGAAAATCATAAGAACATCCACAAAGCACAAATGTGTAAGTTTAATCTCACTACACTTTGGATGATAGGGAACAATACTCGTTAATAGGAGCATTATTCAGCAAGCAAGAAAGCACTTCCATTGCTACTACAAACAGGTCAGGGGAAAGAGGATCTCCTTGCCGAAGCCCTTTAGAGCCAGCAAATACCTACACAAATTGCCATTAATAGAAATGGAGAAAGGACTAGCCGCACATGCTCTGATCCAATTCACAAACTGCATAGGCAATCCCTTAGCTTATATATTGTCTTTCAAGTACTAAATGTTGAAGTATTGTCATTTTCTTCTAAAGGTTTCATGATTCCTTTTGCTATATTGTTCTAACATGTCATTACTCGTGGAAGTAGCTTTCCTATCTCTTAAGCAAGGTGCTGTTGCTCAACTTGTACTCCTATAGTCATTACTGTGCGTGACTATCACTATGTTATTTTAACATATTCTTGAACGGAGCGTGACCCGATTTTTAATGACTTGTGAGAAGCTAATGGAGTGCATGAGCTGTGTCAATCCCTATCAGCAGTTTGGTCCCTCATTTTAAACCCGTGAACCTACCACATATTGACCTCATCGAAAAAACTAAAACTAATCTGTAAAATCAGAGAACAACGGGACAGAGGTAACAAAATCCCTAATGGGTATGGATGAAGCTCACATTTCTTATAATGCCGTAATGCAAGGATGTGTAATGGACAACTAGCACAAGCTTGAAACTAGGGACCCTTCTCTTTTTCTTGTATGGGTTTCTAACAATAGATTCTTTCTTTTTGATCACCTAGTTTAAAAAACAGATGTTGCTTCACAGAATGGCGAGTCCTTCAAAAATCATATCCCTGTTTCGCTGTTGCGAAACTGCCAGGATCGTGTTAATAGAAATGGCAGCCATCCTTCCATCAAGAGCAAGGGAATGCTGCTGGGCACTCTTCTGCTCTGGATTGGTTATCACCTGAAATGAATGCAAGTGACTCAGGCAATACTGATGTTTCAAATCCGAGAAGACCCATTTGTTTAGAAACATATCGTGTTTGCTCGATCAACTTAAAAAGAAAACTAGAAGGTTGAAACAGATGTCTTTTCTACATACTAGATATGGAAATCTTATTGAATTCCCAGTGGAGAAGACATCAAATAAATCTTGGTCTCTTGCTCTTTCCCGGTCAGTTCTGTCTATCAGTTGCCATCTCGCCAATGCTAGCAGCAGCCCGGTAGTGTCGTTAATATAGATAGCCTTATACTTTGAGGCTTATCCGGCTGAAAGTAGCCTGCTCCCTCACGGTGGTTGTGGGTAGATGGCCTGCGTTGGACCCAGTTAGAGAACAACTTGGATCTAAGAATATCTATTAATGAAAAAGAAAAAGAAAAAGAATCCACAGATTTCAAGGTCCTTTGACACTGTCAACGCAGCGGATTTTTTATTTTTAATCTCCACATCAAAGCTGTTGTATCAATAATGGTTGTATTAATAATGATAGCTTGATGTTTTTCTTCTTTGTGGACTTTGAAATGAAGCCATGATCTAAGTCTTTGCCCGTTTGTTTACGCAGGAGTTTACTGAATGTTTGATTATGATAAAACGTGTTTCACTGTTGACAGACCCACACAAAATTTAGAATAAACCGCAGCTTGGCGGAAAGCAGCTCTCAGCTGCTTTCCGCCAACCTGCAGTTTTTTTATTTTATGGTCAAGTCTGGACGTCAAAACACGCGGTTGTTTTCTACCCTTTTGCAGTTACACGCAAAAGTGAAGTATTTTCTACCCTTTGACTCAAAACTCAAGGAAGGAAGTGTTTTCTACCCTTTGGCACAAACTGACACAAACTGTTTTTTTTATTTTTGAAAAAACAGACACCCTTCAATGACCACGCACGCCATCCAGGGAAAGGAATATGCTTTTGGGCACTATTAAATATTTAATCTGATTTTATTAAGAAGATGATCGAATGCTTTCTTTGACTTTCACACTTTAGCTCTAGGCTACATGCCAAACTAGGACTAGACTCCTCTCCCTATATCTAGCTGTGAGACAATGCTGAAGGCATCGGGTTTGCTGATTTTAAGTAGATAACAACGATGGCGAAGAAGAACACACCAAGTGTTTCACCCTCCCACTTTTTGGGGGTTGTGGTTTTTTCCCTCTGCTTCTTCGTTCCAAAATCTGTGTTGGGTGTGAAAAAAGAGCTGCGATTTAGAAAAAATGGAGAGTTCAAGATACTGCAAGTGGCAGATATGCACTATGCGGATGGCAAGACCACGTCATGCCTTAATGTGTTCCCAAATCAAATGCCTACTTGCTCTGACCTCAACACCACTGCCTTTGTTGAGCGCATGATTCAAGCAGAGAAGCCCGATTTTATTGTTTTCACTGGTACCCCCTATACTCTTATTTACCCTTTCCTTTTCTAATTCCCAGTTATGTTCTTGGTTCTGGTTTTTTTTTTCTTTTTGGTCTATATATGATTGTTATTCTGAAATTTGGATATAAACAACAAAACCCAGTTGTTAATTTGTTTACCGAAGCATGTTTCCTAATTTGGTAACAGTATATATGGCATGCAGTGGGTAAGCTTTAACAAGTATGCTCCTTTCACAATCTGAGCTAATGGAAGTATTATTGGCACTTTGGGAAACAGGGGATAACATTTTTGGCGTTCATGCCACGGATGCTGCAAAATCACTGAGTGCTGCATTTCAGCCTGCAATTGCATCAAACATCCCGTGGGCTGCTATTTTGGGGAATCATGACCAACAATCCACTTTGTCAAGGGAAGGGGTTATGAAACATATTGTTGGCCTTAAGAATACTCTCTCTCAAGTCAATCCTGCGGAGGTACACATCATTGATGGTTTTGGGAACTATAACCTGGAGATTGGCGGGGTTAAAGGTTCACGATTTGAAAATA
>Ga0307515_10005771_pt1 | contig 25011 bp, 12 predicted proteins | sample 17_EM_MG_FD_194513 | JGI IMG/M metagenome (GOLD analysis project Ga0307515, IMG submission 194513) | Populus trichocarpa ectomycorrhiza microbial communities from riparian zone in the Pacific Northwest, United States - 17_EM | ecosystem: Host-associated > Plants > Roots > Unclassified | place... | reverse complement strand
GGTCTAAAAGTAGTTAAGAATATCTCTAAGGTCTCCTATTCCTAAGTATCTAAGTTAAAATTAATTATAAGGGCTTCTATTAACTCGTTAAGAGACTCTTCTACTTCCTCTCCTTTATAGTCTAAGATAAACTAGTTAATCTATCTGTTAAATCTCTTCTTAGACTTATTATGTTCTTCCTAGGTATACCTTATAGACTAATATCCTTCCTTACCGTATATAAAGCACTTCTGGCTAGTTTGTTTATGGGGGTATACTTTTATACAGAAGTTGCTACGGGGGTTACGGGTAGGACTTAGTCGGTACGGGTACTGCTGGTGGTAGCGGCGGTCCGTAAAGTAGGCGTTTAAGTTAGTTTATGGGTTTTGCAGGTCCGTAATAAAGGCTTAAGTACTATCTAGCGGGTTTAAGACTTTATACGTTATAATAGAGGACCATAAATTATTAATAAGGCTAGCTATAGTGTCTGCGGGCTTATAATAGGCGTATTTATAGGGTTCTACTTCCTAATAAGCTATAATAAGCTTATTATATAGAAAGTCGTCCGTTTAAAGCTTAATATTAAGGCCGTGCTATAGGTGCCGGAGGTCTTTAATAAGAATTTGCAGGCATTCTATGGTCGACTTTTTAGTATTCTTATTAATTACGGTCCGTAGCTTAGTCGTATTCTATTAGGTAAGGATATTACGCCTATATTCTAGCCCTTTAAAGTAGTTACGTATAGCTTCGTATAGCTTATTAAAGGAGACACCAAGGGGGTTACTCTTGAGGTTAGTATAGTAGTGGTTAAGGGCTAGGCCACGCAGTATAGTAGAGTAGGCTTAGCTAAATTTCCGTTTAGGAATATTAGCCTTTTAACAGAGGTCCGTAAAGATAGTTAGTTTAAAATTAAAGTTATCGTTTTTACCGCTATACTTAGATTTGTCGGTATAGAGCTTAGCTAAGTTAGCTAGCTCCTTACCGTAGGTCTTTACTTAAGTGGGTTGCGGATCTATAACTTAGGCAGGTTATGGATCTATAGCTTAGGCGGCAGGAGGGTTTTAGTCCGTATTTTGGTTTATAGGGGTATTACGGTCCGTATTTTGGGTTACGGGGGTATTATAGTCCGTAGCGTGGTCTATAACTTAAGAGTAGGGTATATTTTAGCCAGCGAGGTTAATTCTAAAGCCGCTTTGGTTTGTAGGGCGAATTTAGTTAAGTAGGTTAGGTATAAGGCTAGCGATTACATTAAGTTTGGAAGAAGTAAAGAGTTCTTTCGTGGCTTTAACCTGGTCTAGGATTTCCTCTTTAGTCCATTCTATTTAGTCCTTTTCCTATATTATATTATATAAGGACTATATAACAGTAACTCGTTTATCCTTTTTAACCTATACACCTTAGTAATGTAAAAGGGTTCGTAGGTTACGGATAGTATTAGGGTTATAAGCCTTAAGAATAGCTTCTGTAAAATCCGTAAAGTCTTCCTTGTATTACTCCTATAAGTCGTCGTTTAGAAGCTTGTAGTATCCGTATTTAAGGATTTTGAAATTAATATAGTCGTTAACGCCGTCTGTAAACGTAAGGTCGACTCCCTAACTCTACTTCTTTTAACCTTCACTGATTTGCTTAGTTATATCTGCTATATTATATAGCGTAGTATATCTATATAAGCTATAGTGGGTAGTAGTAGCTTATAGCGGGTAGAGGAGGTCTTGTAACGGTCTGTAAAATCGATTAGCGGGTCCGTAACAGTTTAAGGGGTCTTATAGTGGTCCATAAAGGTGATTAACGGGTCCGTAACGGTTTGTAGAAGGGTAGGGGTCTCTATAAGGGGTCTAAAAAGAGGTCGGGGGTATTAAGGGAGGGTGTAGTAGGAATAGGGGTTTGAGGTTCGAAGGGGGTTAAGGATAGGGGGTTCCGTAAAGGTCTATATTCGCGTCTATAACTTCTAGTAAACTATACTAAGACTTGAATAAGTATACAGAGTTAGTAATAGTCCGTAATCCCTGACTTCTAACCTTCTAGTAGGTCGTACTAGGAGTCTAAATGGGTGGTCGCTGTTGTATATATCGCTCAGTGGGAGGTGTTAAGTAATTACTAATCTATGCGCGCTCACTGATCAGTGTTTGTATCAATTTAATGATACAGTTAAGTTATATCCCGGGGCACGAAATACATATAGTATCGTATGCTCTTTGGGATGGTGGTGACTGTCTCTTGTATTGAAGCAGACTACGTGGTCTATATACTGATGCGACCTCCCCCTAATTAGTTAGTGCTTCAGGAGTGCACCAGACGCGTAAGCGAGTGGTTGGTGCACTGAACGCGTAAACGCGTACCTGGCGTACCGAACGCGTAGGCACGCGGTCGGTACGATAGGTGCTGTAATTGTACAATTACTTAAGTTATAGATTTATAAACTACCTAAGTAAAGACCTACGGTAAGGAGCTAGCTAACCTAGCTAAGCTCTATACTGACGAATCCAAGTATAGCGGTGAAAATAATAACTTTAACTTTAAACTAACTATCTTTACGGACCTCTGTTAGAAGGCTGATATTCCTAAATAGGAGTTTAGCTAAGCCTACTCTACTATACTACGCGGCCTAGCCCTTAACTACTACTACACTAACCTTAAGAGCAACCCCCTTAGTGTTCCCTTTAATAAGCTATATAAGGCTATATATAACTACTTTAAAGGACTAGAATATAAGCGTAATATCCTTACCTAATAGAATGCGATTAAGTTACGGACTATAATTAATAAGAATACTAAAAAATCGATTACAGAGTGCCTGTAAATTCTTATTAAAGACCTCTAGCACCTATAGTACGGCCTTAATATTAAGCTTTAAATAGATAACTTCCTATATAATAAACTTATTATAGCTTACTAGGAAATAGAACCCTATAAATACGCCTACTATAAGCCCGTAGACACCATAGCCGGCCTTATTAATAATTTACGGTCCTCTATTACAACGTATAAAGTCTTAAACCTACTAGGTAGTACTTAAGCCTTTATTATAGACTTATAGAACCTATAAACTAACTTAGATACCTACTTTACAGACTACCGCTACCGCTAGCAGTACCTATATCGACTAAGTCCTACCTATAACCCCTATAGTAACTCCCGTATAAAAGTATATCCCTATAGATAAACTAGCCAAAAGTGCTTTATATATGGTAAGGAAGAATATTAGTCTATAAGGCATACTTAGGAAGAACGTAATAGGTCTAAGAAGAGATTTAATAAATTAATTAACTAGTTTATCTTAGAATACAAAGAAAAGGAAGTAGAGGAGTCCCTTAATAAGTTAATGGAAGCCTTTATAATTAACTTTAACTTAAATACTTAGGAATAAGAGACCTTAGAGACGTTCTTAACCACTTTTAGACCTTTTACGGACAGCTAAGCCTTTAATACTATAACCGTATTAGCCGACCGCTCCTTTATACACTTAATTACACCTAAAAACTAGCCCGTAAGTATACCCGTTAAACTTACTATAGATGTTACGGACCGTAAATAGGACCTATTTACATATATTACTATAGAAAGCTATACCCCTAAAGAATTCTATAGCGTTATAATCGATATAGGTGCCTCTAAGAAGTCTACTATAGGTTATAGATAATACCTTATATATAAGACCACTGTAAATAATAATACGGATATTAACACTATATAAACTAAGGCCGTAAACGTCTAATTCGGCATTGGCTTAACTATATTAATTAGATTAGTTGCAGTTAAGACCCTAATTAGCCTAGTTAACTTCTACGTAGTAAAAGTGGACACCCCTTTTCTACTCTGTCTTGCGGACATGGATAGGTTATAGGTTTACTATAACAATGTTATAGATACTATAATTGGCCTTATAACTGCCCTAGGAAGCAAGTATATTACCCTACTAATTATATAATAATTTAGACACCCGTTCCTTATATAGGGAGAGATTTTATAAACCTATATTTAGGAATCTTTTGATTATAACCTATACTACCTTACTAGTACTAAAATCTACCGCCTATACTGCCGTTTTAGCTACCTATTAGCCGAAAAGCTATATAGAGTCCTTAAACGCTCTAGATATAACAACGTTAATAAAAAGGTAATCGACTACCTAACTAAATACTACTCCTTTTACTAGAAATACGGACGTTTTCTAGGCTAATTTAAGTTCACCCTTTATAAGGATCTTAATTTTAACTACTTAGTATATATAGATATTATGTATATTAACGGCAGCCTAGTATTATATATAATTGACAAGGTAACCTATTATTAAGCCGCCCGTTAGTTGTAAAATATATCTATAAAATATACCTAGGATATTTTATGGACTTACTGGATTAATACATACCTTAGACCTCCTAAGTATATTACCTATAACGCTAGTAAGAACTTTATTAGTAAGAAATTTTAATAGTAAGCTATAGCTATAGCTATTTTAACAAAAGCCGTTTTAGTTAAGGCGTACTGGTCTATTAGGCTTATTAAGTAAGCTTACCTAGCTCTACGGAAAGCTTACTAGATTATTATAGACGAGTATAAGGACATTTAAAAGGAACTGGCTTTATAGATGGCTATAAAAGCCATTAATAATACCGCTAGCCCTAATAAACTAGTACCCACCCTCTTAGTTTATAGAGCCTACCTAAGGATAGGTAAACTGGACCCTCCTACCCTATCCGTTATGGATTAAGCAGCTATAATACAGAAGGTAATAGCCGAAATAGTTAAATTACGGGCTAAATAAACTATTAATAACGCTCTGCACTACCGTAACGGACCTAATATAACCTTAGTATATAACCTCCCACTTAATTCTAAAGTTCTTGTATGGCGTAAGAGCGGCAATTGGACTAGACCTTATTGTTTACTGGCTATAGAAGACGAAATGTGCTGTGTATAACTTTTTAGTAGACTAACTAGCTTTAGAATCATGTCCATAAAACTCTATTTTTGGTTTAAAAACACCTATAACGTTAAATTAGACGAACTAGAAGCACCCGCTAAACTAGATAAATTGGAAGCACCCTTACCTACCCTAGAAGTCCCCTATAAACTTACTAAACCTACTAAACCTACTATAAAGCGTGGCCGAGGACGCCCCTAAAAGTACCCTATAACTAAGAACCCTATAACTAAAAACCCTATAATAGAGAATTACTTAACCTCCGCAGGCACATCCGTAAGGCAACCCCCGCCTATAGATATATTAGTTCTAGTATAGGAAACCCCTTTTACGAACTTATAATGTAAAGAGATTAACGGACTACTTAAAAAGGGCGTCTTTGCGGTTATAACGGAGAGAGATGTTCCATAAGGCGTCTGTATATTTAACTTATACTTTATTAATAAAATTAAGCACCCTAGTACTAATAAAGACTTTAAAAAATTAAGGCTTATTATATAAGCTTATAATAACTAGGGAAAGGACTTAGTCCTTATATAATTACCTATAATTTAATAGGTTAGTTAATGGATTATACTTATACTTACGCCTAGACTATAGTAAACTAAACCTATAGCTCTTTACTTATGGGATATCTTATAAGCCTATGTATAGTCTAATATTTACCTAAGTAGGGATATCTTTATACGACTACCCCTTAAGCTTAATTTGTAACTAGGAACAATTTTATAGGTTATAAAACCACTTTATAGAGTGCTAGAAGCTAGAAACCACAAGTTTAAGACGTATTACTAGCATTACGTCCATAAACTTAAGATGGAGTAGTTAACCTATAACCCCTGCCTCCTATACACCCTATTAAACGGCCTTAGTATTGTTGGACTCTAAATAGATAATACCCTCTTCTTAGCGGACTAGACTTTTGCGGACGCTAAAGAGACTGAACTTTTAACGGAGGTTTAATTACATAAAAGGGCAATTTAATTTAGTTAACTTAGGAACGCTAAGCTCAAAACCTAAGGCTTATTATAGTAAAGCTTACGGACCTTACTAGTTCCCGTAAAGAGACCTATAAGACCGTAAATATAAATGACTAATACGTTGTATAGCGTGTAAGAGGCGCCTATATTACTATAGTTTGTTAACCTAAATCTGCCTATGACTTATTCTTTGCGGCCTAGGTAATAGATCTATAAGAGGAAAATGTTAAGCAGCTTAATAAGCGTATTTAGTAGTAAATTAATAATGTAATAAGAGGACTTACTTTTGTACCACTAGACCTGAATTTCCTTAGCGTACTAGTATTTATAGACGCCTCCTTTACTAATAATAGGGATCTATTATCGCAAATCGGCTTTATAATTATACTTACGGACTATAATTAGGACGCAAATATACTATATTAGTCTTTAATTAAATATAAATAAGTAACCCGTAGTATACTAGCTTCTAAACTATATATACTAGCTTATAGCTTTAATATAGCAGCCATAATTAAGTTAATAATTTAGAAGATCCTATAATTAGAGCAACTACCTTTGGTTCTATACACTAACTTAAAGTCCCTTTATAACTGCCTAGTCAAACTAGGTACGACATAGGAGAAGAGGCTTATAGTTAACCTAATGTGCTTGCGTTAGGCTTATAAACGACGTAAGATTATAGAGGTTAAATAGATTAGTAGCGGAGATAACCTAGCGGACGCTATAACTAAGGCAAAGCCGTGTTAAGCTCTAAAACCCCTAATTAATATAAATAAGCTTAATTTAAAGGTTATAAAATGGGTAGAACGTGACTAACGGAGCACTTATGGTTTATTTACGGCCCGTTGGAAGGCCGTATAGTTTACTTTACGGACCGTAAGTAGGACTTACGGCTAGTTTGGAGTACCGTTTGGAAGGCAGCCCAGAAGGTACCTTAGGAGGGATTTCCTATATATTTCTTTTATGTTCTACGGTTCTATTAAAGCAATTACGGGGGCTATACACAAGTGGGCCTATTTTTAAGTGCCGCTAGTGTATAATTATAGCACCTAGTATACGAACGCGTATTTACGCGTTTGGTGCACCAACCACTTATATGCTGACTAATTAGGGGGGAGGCGCGTCAGTATATAGACTACGTAGTCTACCTTAATAGAATCGACAGTCACCACCATCCAAAAGAGTATATGATACTATACGTATTTCGTGCCCCTGGATATGACTTAATTGTATTATTAAATTGATACAAACACTAACTTTACTCTTATATTAGGTGTTGCTAGCTAGCTTACTAGGAATTATAGGCAGTATAAATAGCTGTAGTATAATCTTAAATTTAACTAAGTTATTTAGTATTTATACTAGAATAAGAGAGAGCCTAAGCGATATAGTAGTTAAGGACATTAAAGGAACGTCACTACTTAGGCCTAGACTATTAAAGCTTAAAGTTAGTAATAGAAATCTATTAAGAATAGAAAAGCTTACCTTAATATAATTACCGCTCTTAGTACGTATGCATTAATTATAAGGACTAAAGGTATTAGATCTAATGTAGTGCGTCTTATTATAAGCCTTTAGAATCCTATTATTAAATTTCTAGTCTTTTAAAGATATATAGGCAAAATTATTTAGGTAGGGCTAGTACTAGTTACGGGTTAGCAGAGGTTAGGGTTTTATATATAAAGGTAGGGCTAAGATACGCTATAGAATTTGCTTAAAAGAGCAGTTAGTAGGAGAATAAAGAGGTATATTAAATTAATAATTAAAAAAAAGAAAATCTTAATAATATATTAAAGATATGTCTAAATTAGATGAAGGTTAATAATGGGAAAGTAAGGTATTAAGGAAAAGGGGTAGCTTAATAAATAAAGGTGTTCTTATACTTTACCGTTAAATACCCTTTTAGTAAATAGCTGTAACCTTACTAATATAACTCCGTTATAATAGCATTATTTAAAAGAAAGGAAATATAAATATATATTATCTAATTATTACTTCCTTATGAAAACTGAGTACGCGGCTAGGGGAAGGTAATTAAAACGTTAATTAAAGACGTATATAGGTTAAATTATATCTAAATAATACTATAGTATTAAAAATTAACGTTATAGATGTTCTTAACAATTGTATAATAGCTATAGTTGCTATTATAAAGTATCCCTATTTACTAGGTAGTAGAGCTACGCTAAATATACGGTATAGAACTACTAGATTTAAAAGTATATATACTAAATCTTAAGAGATAAGTCTCTTTAATTAACTAATTAATACCTTAGCCGTATCTAATAGCCCAAGGGCAGATACAGGAATAATATATTAGTAACTTAAAGGATTATAGATTATAGATTATAGATTATATCTTAATAGTTAAAGACAATAGCAAGCTAAGGCTTTATATGTTAAATTTTATACTAAAAGGTTTTATGGAACTATACTAGAACACTAAATTACCTATAATATATAAAATTAATTACAGACTGGTATAAAGGCTTAAAAGTAAAGTTGTATAAAAATCCCTATATTAGCCTAGGTAGTTACTAGTATACTTTTAGTAGGCTTTTAATAGGTCTTCTAATACGGATATTGTTAATATCCGCATAGCTTTATTCTTACACTATCCCCGCCTATACTACTACGCCTCCCCCTAATAAGACCTCCCCCGCTATTAAAACTCCTATTTATAGTAGTACGCCACTAAAAGAATATAGGCTTCTTTTAAAGTGGGGAGTAATATAATAGCAATAGGGCACGCTATCTACCGTATTATACTACCCTATTATTAGCTTACTTACTACTAGCGCCTTAGTAGCCCTTTTAAGATATTTATCTATACTATACCTAATAACCTTCTCCTCTTTTCTTCTTCTTTTTAGCTTAATATCTTTATAAGATAGCAATCTGTAAGTTTTATATTAAAGGTATTTATACGAGCCGTTATACCCTAAGCCGGTTATAGCCTCATATATACTAAAACCTACTAACTTAAAATAGGGTTATAACTTTACTTAGGCTAAAATAAAATATAGTTACTATTAGCTATATACTCCCTAAATAATACGCATATACCTTTTACCTAAATAAGCTTAGATCCTTCTACTTTAAGTTAAGATATTATATATATTTAACTTATTTATACCTAAATCGCGAAAATAATACTACGCGCCCATCTAAATTAATATATTATATTTGCCTTACTATTTTATCTAAAAGCCTATAATTATAGAACAGTATTATAGTTACCCGGCTAGCTTTATAGCTAGCTCTATAAATCCCATTAATAACTCTACTTAGCTAGAGCTCTTAGTATTTAAGTAAAATACTAGCTATACTACCCGCGGGTAGGCGCGGGTATATACATACCTATACAGGTAATCTATAGACGTTAAATAGGGGTAGTAGCACCTAATTTAATTTTTATAGCGCCTTATAGAACACTCTATAGTCCTATTAGTTAACTTGGGACCATGTTAAAGGTATTTGGGGGGTATACGCGTATCATTTGGGGGGTGTATAACCAGCAGTGGCCTAAAATATATTATAGCAATTTTTTTAATAATTTTGTTAAAAAGCTCTACAGCTAAAGAGTTGTCCTCAATCGGAATATTAAAGAATGAGGACTCTGTCTATTAAATGTGGCTCTAGGGCCTCTATATGTACATGAGGAAGGTGTAGGCAACAGGAAAGGGGGGGGGTACACAATAGGGGGGTGACAACCGGAACAGAGTCGTAGGACAACCTGATTCAGGTCGACTGTTGTCTTCTGAATGTAACATGGTTTTACGAGGCCACGACTGAACAGGTGGGCCTCGAACAAGCATGTAGCGTGTTAAAGAAAGTGTTGAGTTTATATAAAGGGAATTTGTGCTGAAGTACAGCAATGGCTTCTTTGAGCTGGGAGTCGTTCGGAAGGCTCGAGAAGAGAAACGGCACCCACAAAATCTGAAGGGTTGAACGAAACCATCCATTACCCAAGATCACTCAGGCAAGTGAGGGATCTTGAATTGCTTTTGCTTTTATGAACTACCAGCCATGCCAGGTGCACTTCTATTTTAATTTCACTTTAAGAATCCCGCTCCAAGCATCTTCTGCCGAGTTTGCATATTCCTTCGGAAAGGCCACACGTTCCTCCTCCGTGAAGATATCTTTGAGGATTTCGCCTGTCGGTCCATCTCGGAGCTGAGTCGCCAATACTTTTACCCCGTCTTGCCGAACTACATCGACCCGATTCCTGGCAAACCTCTGGATCGACATGTAAATGTCGTCAATCACACCCATCACTTTTTCGACATTTCCTTTAGTGAGATTCTCTTTCACCGGGTGCGACTTTTGTTTCAAGCAGCTAAGAGCTACATCGCAGAGTTTGGCAGCCGCTTGGAGAACCTCGAGGCACTGGAATACGTGCTGAAGGAAAGCTGATGGCAATACATATTTGTCACCCATTTCGGCGTCGGCTTCTGAACCGTCAGTTTCAATAAGCCGCGTCTTAAGCACTTGCTGAAGAGATGTAAGCCATCGGCATAAGTTTTCAACCCTTTGTGAAGTTGAGCCTTTAGTAGGCTTTTGGTCTTGTACAACTTCGACGGTTATGATGTTAATGAGGCGCCAGCCTGTCGATAAGAATCCCTCAAACAGTGTCAAGGAAGATTGAGGACATGCTCGGGCCTTCTCGGTAAGTCCGGTTCGAATCTCAATTGACTTGATTATCGCAGCTTCACGAGCCAGGATACTACAGGTTTCATCAATAAGGGCGAAATGAGCGAACCAGTCATAACCAGGATAAGAGGCTGGTGATAGAAAGTCATCAAATGGTGGAGAACTAGAGCTCTCGAAATTTGGAATGACACTGAAATCGCGATGGTCAAAGAGGCTGTCAAGGTTGCGCTCTGCTCGCAGTCAGTGATTGACCGTAATGTGCAATATTAAAACAGCTACTGGTTTAGAGGTTCTCAGGACCAAATCGCATAGGCGTTCCAAGGGCAAAGAATACGAATTATTTTCTTATAAACTCACCAACGAAATCCAGGTCCTCCTCATTACATAGAACCCCTTTAAGTCTCGCAATCCTTCGGCGCTCTAATACCCACATATGCTTGACAAGACTCAAGGTGAGGTGGCTTTTGAGGTCACAAATCTCGGAAGCTTGATCGTAGTGGAACATCTCGAAGTCGTGGCCAAGAAAATCATTTAGTTTGTCGATAGTACGGCCAAAAGCGCGTATTGCAAGGTCAAGCTCTGTATCAGGCTGAACAGCCCTGGAGCTGCTAGGAGCCTTTGAGTCGAATGGATGAGTAACGGAAATTCTGGAGAGCAGCAGGTGTGAAATAGTTTCATGGAGAATCTCTTTCGTCTTTACTTGACTGTATTGTGCTAAAGCGATGGACCCTAAACCAAGTAAAATATGTAGGCGAATGGACAACAAGACAATTGGACGATTCTGGTTTCCCCTATCTCCTGAAGTTAAACTCTTTAATAGCGAAGCTGCTTGTAGTAAGAAACGTTGATTTGGTTGTTTTGAAGTTTGTACGTCAACGTAATGAAGCTTGACGAGACCCATGACAGCCAGGACGCCCGCATCTTGGTAGCTTTCAAGCCCAAATCGATCGCCGAGCTGGCATATGAAGAGGCATGTGCGAACAAAACTCTCAAGAACGCTCCTCTTTGGGCGCTTTGGACGGGATATGCTGAGAAGGTAATTGAACTTGAGCGCATTTATTTCCGCCTGAAGCCAGGTAGCCCAGCTCTGTGTTACAGTATTAGCGGAGAATTATATTGGAAGATAGGCGGATGTTGAAGTGCCGATATATTGACAAGGAAGTGAGCCGGGAGTAATACCTGCTTTTCATCCGCTTTAGGGCTCGCCGAACGAGCTGCATCAGATGCATAGCTCTGAAAAATCTTGCGTTGTTTGGGTTCTAGTTGTTCGACGAAGCGGCGGAGGTCATTAAAGCAGCAGTTGAATGTATAGAAGCAATCCCAATAGCGCTGGCAGATCTGAAGCAGTGGAATGCCTTGTGGGTAATTTGCTGTAAAGATCATCCATGCCAGAAAAGCTTCTCTTGGTGGGGGAGAACTTTTGTTGAGAAATAGGGAGAATACGTTATCGGCTATAAACTTTATTCTGAGTGAAATTAGCAATGAAAAGCAAGAATACGGCGGTTTAAAGGGCAGCGCGTAGTGAACCTGCATGTGGATGGGACTGAGTACTTACTTCGCCTCAGGTAGATGCGATGTAGCATTCATCAGGCACTTCCACACAGCCCAGTCAGTTGCCGCTTGGGTGGTACCCTTAGAGGGCCCTTCGCTGTCTTTCTCTAGAGTATTGACCATGAATTGTGGGAGGAGGCCTAGACAGAAGTCCCACAGCGATGTCCACATTCGTTCTTCTTCCATTGTGTCAAGCAAAATTTTGGTAAACTCTAGTGAATTTTTGTCCATGATGGATCGGACCTGATCATTAGGGCTGGTGAGAAGTTCAATAAGTTCCTTCCCACGGCCCTGCTTGCGGTAGACCTCGGACACCAAGCGTAACTCTCTGGCAGTGGATACTCTATCAGGCGATCCCTGGATGATGTCAGTGGGGATGGCGGGATCTCGATTTCGGTTCCTTCTAATCTCACCGACTCAACAGAACCGTTCTGGAGGGCATTTGATAAGAATCTGTACGCTAGATTGCTAGCAAGATTCGAGGCACTCTTTTGGCCCAGAGTTCTATGTTTCTGGGCTGAGAGCTGCGTTGCTATGATGTACGAAAAGAAGTACTTGGACTTGTCTGGAAACTCCTTTCGGAGGTTTAATAGAGCCTGTGAAAGAGTGAGTATTCGCCCTTGCAAGAAAAAGATTGAGTGAAATGCGAGAATCCAAATTTGTGCAATACTCGGGTATCTAGATTCTTTTACTTTTGCGCTGAATTTTTACACTTGAGTTATTCGGAATCTACTCGGAGCGCACCGAAGCATGTTTTTATGATTAGGAATAAAGATAATGCCTTACCCATTGAGCGTCTTCCCAGCAGTCTAGCCTTGCGGCAAGTTCAAACATAGTATGGAAGATATGTCCTTTCTCCGATTTTCTTTTCACGGCTTTGGCCGAGTTCTGCCATAGCACTTGAAGATCTTTGCCAGCAGAATTGAAAAATTCTCCGTGGAAACCTTTAGCATCGCATGTAGAATAGTATATGTACCAAAGCAAACGAGGATCAGTAATAGGAGGTGTGCGGTTGCACAAATTGTGACATATTGTGGAAGCCTCATTACGGTCGGTTTTTCCGAGCAGCTCAAATTTCCACGCCTTCGAAGACCTCCATCAGTAAATAAAACTATGGAAGTGAGGTATCAACCTACGAGTAAGTAAGGGTCCTTGGGTTGTTTCTGCAGTCTTTTATTGCACTCTTTGACGGCAAGTTTTGGCTTTGTGAATTTCTTCCGCTGTTGCTCGAGCTTATCCATGTTAAACGCCATGATGGATAGTAGCGTCTTAAACCTAGAAAATGACGGTACCTATAGAAATAGTAAATCCTGCCTTAATAAAGATGGGTTTAGCTGATATTGCATGATTCTCTGTTTCCGAAACACATTTGTGTCGAGGTTGAACCCGGGCGCTCGGCTGCACTTTCCCTGGATGGTTGGGGCGCATGCTTCACTGACATTTCTGACATGAGGCCAGTAGGTTTCAAGAAAAACATTGATTGAATCTAGTCCTCGTATGTTTGCTTTTGAGAATACTCTGCAAACATTATTGCCACAGCATTTTAAATCTTGTTTCATAGCGATCATTGCTCGAGCTTACACTAGAGCTTTTAAGGCTTGAGATTGCCATACTGTTTTGGAAGCGAACATTCGAAGTGCAAGACCTGAAAAAGTCTCCCTTCTAAGGTGGCCTTTGAGACCTTATTTTTAGGGTTGCTTTCGTATATTATGAAGAGGGCGCGATTTCTAATGTCCGATAATCTCTTAAAACCCGAGCGTTCAAGCAAATTGTTTCATAGACCCTCGATGCAGCATGTAATTAGAATGGGCATTCGGTTAGCAATTGTTGAGCTAGACTAGGGCCCTAGAACTGCGCTGGGGAATTGTGTCGCCTTGTGACTTCGCTAACGTGCAATTTCCGATTACAGATAATATACAAAGTGAAACCTAGCTAGAGACAGTGCCATAAGCGTCTATGTTACAACCTAGCAAAGCCCTCCCGGCCATCTGGCGGAAGAATGTACAGAGAGCGCCTTCTATGGCTTAGACTACAGAATTTGGATCAAGATCATCCACCATGACCGGTATTACCAGAGTGAAATTCCCTTCTTTCTTTTCTCTTCTTTCCGCTCCGTTGTCTGTCAAAGATATAATATATCAGCTAATCGGTGCGGGGCAATGGTTCAGAGAAGAGGCAATCTAGCTCGAAACGACGGGACGCACCCATTGCTTTTTGCAGTCTCGATAGGCTCTAGAAATGCGACGGATTAGCACATGGGTATGGTGAATCTCCAAATCCAAGCAATGTTTGGGCAATCCTAGTTTCACCAGGATGGTAATTTGGCTCTCGCACCAATGCGAATGAACGGGTTAGAAGGCCTCTTACTGGAAAAAGTCGGAGCACATCTCCCTATCGCCTCCGTTGCGATGTAGACACCTTAAGCTCCGAGCGGCGGCTTCTTGACAAGGATCAAAATATTGGCTGAACTGCTTGCTAGCGGTCTTTCTATGAGTAGGAAGCTCCTGAGGCGAGACCGCAGGGAACTAACCCTTCAAACTTGGCCGCAGCGGCGTCGTTCCATGGTGTCTCAGGCTCCTCCGCTGCCATGACGGAGGGTGTCGTTGATTTGAGGCCAGGACAAGCTGTTAGACGATGGATTATGCAGGAGTCCTGCGGTGGGCGGCCGCTCCGGAGAAACTTTTTCGGCGTCTCGTTCCACTAAGGTGTGTTATCGATAATGGATAATAGGCGATACCTACGCGACGATCGTAAAAGGGTCCGTGCGAAATATGGTGTTTCATGTTCCAACCTTGACTTCCAAATTTCTCGTGGCTTCGGTCTTTTCAACTCTATCGGGGCAAGACAGGCTTGATAATAAGGCAATGCACATAAATTCCCGTGTAAGAATCGTTAGATGAAGTCGGTTCAGGTGTAGACCCTTCGACCCCGCTAGATTAATCCGTAAATGTAATCTAAGGCTGGAATTAGAAGCTCAAATACCGGGTTACGTAGTCCGCTTTGCGGTTATCGCCGTCCTGTTCCCTTCGGAATTCCGGTTTGGTCAGAGCCGTTCGGATAATTTCTTGCCTGAAGTACCCCAGAATTACTGCATTCATGGCTTACCTGATTCGAAGCTTCTGGGACGTTGACCATCCTTAGTGTTGGGGCAGCCAATGTGCGAATGAGATCTAGACGTGGAAGCGGGTTCTGGTCCCATAAGCATAGAAGTCATCATTGCGTCCCAATCGCGATGCCCGAGGAGGCCGCGGAGGCTATTACGCGGTCGGCAAACCCAAAACACAAGCAATGGCCAGGCTTGGCAATACTCAACGAAGAAATGCAGTCAATTTGGTAGCAGAGGATCGCTGAACAGTTATCTATCGTCTATCAACATGTGGCTACTAGTAATCGTTGCCGTTGTTAGCGAGTGCAGGAAGATCGGTTCTAGGGGCTTTGCGCTTCCCCGTTTTCAGGCAAGAAGTCCATAGATTCCCGGATGTTCTAAACCTTCAACCCTCCACCTAGATAACTTCATGTCATGGCAAACTCTAGTCCTCCACACCTTTTGTCGTCGCCTCCACTTTTGATGTACGTGTCTTTATCGTGGCCTTCCAGAGCCACTGCTCCTGTACTGATTTGGTCATGACCGCACAATTTCTTCACCCCGACATGGAGGCGAGACTGATCACGGAGACAAGATGCGAATATGGTCACATCAACTCCACACTGGCGGGGATCACTTCTCGTGCGCTTCGATAGTTTTGTAAAAACAGACGAGAGCAATCCCTGGCTGTTGGTAGTGCCGCAGGATATCCATCTCCGATTTCCGCGAAGAGAAATAGTTTCCATTAAGAGATCCAACCTAAGGTGGCTTTCCTTCTGTGATGATAGACTTTTTGCGAGGCTTCTGAGATAGCCAGCGTAAAAGATGCTGTTTCATTGAGCAGACCGGTTGATCCCAGGCCGACGACGAGGGCGCCTGGGCATTTGGTACGATAAGATAAGGCGCGTCCGACAACGGTGGAGAAAAATGGCCTCGAAGCCTCCTGCCTCAACGGCCTGTGGTATTGCTCCACAAGCCGGACCAATCTACCCAGCCAGTCATGTTTTAAGTCAAGGTGTGGAGGGAAACCAACGAGGGATTGTCTTGCCAACTTGCACTCCCGCGGCGGGACTAGAGCAGACTTCCGTTCCATGCGTGCAACTCAATTAGCTGTGATCCCATGCATCCCGAAGATGCCAAACTAGGAGGAAGGAAGTATAAAGAAGAGGCCATTCCATTCCATCGAAAGTCTCCCTAACATTCTTATTATGACAGAAGTTTGATATCATCACTTCTCAGATTAAGTTGTACAATTTTGTAAAGCCTGCGAGCTTACCTCATTGTATCTGATGCTTGTACTCCACACTCGGACTCATCCATATCTAAGGTGAGCCTGTATAACATTCATCATGTCTATCATCTTTTTCATGGTTGTTGGGGGAATGAACCTCGCAATCCCCGATTTGCATCTTGAGGCCTAAGAGCAAAGCACCAATCTAGCTAAGACACCCTTGTTGTTTTCAAGTTCTAAATCCATGTTTCCATTCCTTCCGCCGTCGGCTTGTCTGAGGGAACCTCCTTGTATTTGTTGTGTTCTCGTGATATTTATCATTCTATATGTCGTGTAAGCACTAATTTGGCTGCAACCGCAGAAAACCATAAAACCCAATGGCTGCTGTAGCCATGCAACATCCTTCGGCTGTGCCTAGGCCCAATTTCAAACCTATAATCGAACATGCTGTCTCTCATCAGGCTCCAACTATCACTGAATTCGACCCGGCGAAGCATCTTGACTTCACCTTTCCTTCAGAGATCATCACCATGAAGGATATCGGTTATGCTGATAATATCGGGGTCTCGCCGGTCGCCGTGTCTCAGCCATTCCAACTCTTTTCCCAAGATGCAGTCCAGCAGATGCGGGCTGAGATCTTCAAGCCTGAGGTTATGGAAAACTGTAGTTTCCGCAGTAATCTTGCCGCTTCTCAGCTCCGGGGATACTCACCAAAGTATGTACTTTCATCCTGCTACTCTGATTGAGACATGAATAAAGAATATCATCACTGATATGATTAAGACACGCACCATTCACCTACGATGCTTGGAATCACCCGGACACCCTCGCTATCATCTCGAAGGTCGCGGGCGTTGACCTCGTCCCTGAAATGAATTACGAAATTGGTCATATTAACTTCTCAGTGAAGACCGATGAGCAAACAAAACAAGAGGTTGCTGCTATTAACAAGCAAAAGCGCTTCTTTGCTGACGACGAAGGTATTGCTGGCTGTCTATGGGAAGATGATAAGCCTGTGGTTGCTTGGCATACTGATAGCTATCCATTCGTTTGTGTTCTAATGCTGAGTGACTGTACAAACATGGTGGGTGGAGAGACAGCACTTTATACTGGTAATGGTGATATCCTTAAAGTCCGCGGACCACAAATGGTAACACTTCCCCTCACTAAAGGTCAAAGAACATATCTAATGCAAAGGTCAGGGTTGCGCCGTCGTAATGCAAGGACGTTACATTACCCATCAAGCTCTTCGCGCTTTGGGCGCGAAGGAGCGTATCACCTCTGTCACATCATTCCGACCCCGTTCACCTCATGTTCCCGATGATACAGTTTTGACCACTGTTCGCCCCGTTTCGGACCTTTCCGAACTGTATTACGATTTTGGTGAGTATCGTCTGGAGATTCTAGAGGAGCGCATTCGTGTCAGACTTAAGCAGCTTCGTGATCGACGCCGAGCAGGAAAGAAAATCGATACTGCTGCCATCAAGAAATTTTTGGCAGAGCAGGAAGCTTTCTTGAAGCACACCAATCAAGAGATCGTCGAAGAGGATAAGGTCATGGTCGGTCATATTGAGGTAGTTGACTATCCAGACGAAAAGGTTGGGCATGCGAATGACAACAAGCCAACTGCAAAGCGAGCCTTAAAACGGGCCCGAGTTGAGTAGCTATCGAGCTTTGAGCTCTGTTGATAGATTTTGTGTTGTATTAACTAGACGATATGTTGAAGCCATGCCTGTGTCGCCGTCCTTGTTAAGGTCTTATATTATGACTGAATGTTGGATGATTATTTAATGAGAGTTGAATAGCAGATAATTTTCGGGCTTGCTTAAGGCTCAAGGCTGGAGATTGATGGGTTGCTCTGGGCTGATCGATCCGTTGAGCTGAAGGCAAGTTCATCACAAAAGCGTGCCATAGAAATGCGAAATGTGAAGGAGTTCTTGAAGGGAATGCGATGTCTTGATCCAAATCCACGCGATTAGATTAAAAATAATTGAGAACAGTGCAATATCTGACTACGGAGATCCGAGAATTAGAAATAGGTTGAAATGGTCAAGATGCCTCATGTGAATTACGATCACTTGCTGGCTAAAACGTGAGGTCTAGTAACTCGCATAAACAAATACCCAAACAACTTGTGGTGCTCTACTCACAGTCAATAAATACATGTAACTTAGGTATAAGCTATAAGGGGTTTAGCGATTCCGTGTCGCGCAGGTTTTGAAGCCTCTTTGCAAGAGCTGATATGTTCGTAAAGACTAAGTAGACACTGCAAGGTTCGAAGGAAATACCGCTGCTTAACCAAACCTTACCCGGCCTGATTATTGTAATCCGGCATGCGCTCTCATGAGAGTAATATTGTTTGTGGTCGGAGGCCTGCGGGTATGCTAGTGACATGCTGACAGTCTCTAAATTAAGGCGCCTATGGGAGGAGTTGCAGATGAAGCCGTAGGCAGACTATGAAGGCGCTGTACGACGGCAGTCACAATCATTATTAAATTACTGTCTCAGTTATGAACGAGCGGCGTTACGAGGAACATGTTGAGCAGTGATGAAAGGGTGTGATTTCCCGATCGTTTGTCGACTTTGGCGCTTACATACTCATCGCTCGTTACCAAGTCACCACTCACGTACGCAGAATTCCCAGGGCTTGCTACACATCTCTTTACCACATCACGATTGACGGCCTGACAGCGTGCTTTTGAAGCTGGAGGGCATGAAGAAGAACACACACTGCATTGCACACTAATTGCGGTCGTCCTAGTTCACCTCAACACTCTTCTTCGATGAACACACGACCTCCCACTTCCCCCGCGGCCTCTGCCCGCCAGAAGAGCTCGTCTTCACCCATCGCCTCTTCGCAGCAGAGCAATAGCTCTCCGCAACAAGCGAGCATGGCGTCAGGCACAAAGAGCGCCAGGGGAACATCAGCGAGCGTATCTCGACCTTCTGGCAAGGTCGCCGAAGCGGACAAGCCAGCACGTCCGTCAAGCAAGGACAGCCTCAAATCCAAGATGCCAAAGAAGTTGGAAGAGACACCGAAACCCAGCAAATCCGAGGAGGTAAGGTTCCCCCAACGTTTGATTGCGAGAGGCAGGCAGTCGCAGCACACTAACTTCTCATGCAGCAGCTAAAAGCGTTTAAGAACGACTTTGACAGTCTTCGGGCACTCGTTACGTGCAAAATATGCGATAAACTGCTTTACGAACCCTACATCATTTCCTGCGGTCATACCTATTGCTACAGCGTTGAGAGCCCATCACTCCGTTGTCCCAACATCATACTAATTACCTCTTAGTGTCTATGTACTTGGTTCGTCAGCAACAAGGCTCGAAAGACTTGTCCAGACTGCCGAGCTGTAGTCGCTCAGGCGCCGGCTCCTGCATACGTTGTAAGTACGGTTTTCTGCCGAATAAACTTATGCTGACTGCTGGGACTTGATAGATCCGAGAAATGACACTGATTTTCATAAACCGAGCCGAACTGCTTCCTGCCGGCGAGACAATAGAACAGCACACAAAATGGCAAAAGGAAGAGTCTGATATTGTACAGCAAGACAAGAACAATACAGATACGAGGACAGGCGGCCTGTTTAAAGGCTGTTTCAAGTCGCGAACCGGCGGCACCCTTCGCCCAATACGAGACGAGGAAGACGGTGTTGATAGGTGTCCAATGTGCTCTTGGGAGCTTGAGGACGGAGAATGCGCTCAGTGCGGTCTTATGTTTGACGACAACGGAACGTTGACTTGGGGTGACAGTTTCGGGGGCTTTAGTGACATGGATGAGACATCTGAGCATGACATGTCTGGAGAAGACCTCGAGGGGGAGATTGACATGGAAGATGGTTTTGACGACTACGGAGATGGTGCAATGGATGAATGGCCAGACTACCTAGATGATGGCGGGTCTTTCATGATGAGGAGATTCCTGGAGCACGGTATACCGACAACCCAGCACTTCCAGGCCCGTCGTCGTCGCATGACACATAGCGAAGCCGGAAGCAGACGTCCATCCTACAGTGCAAGCATAGTTTCTGACATGCTTACTGATGAGATGGATACGGTGGAAGAGGAAGATGAGGAAGATGTTGACGATGGGGACTCATCCATGAACGACTTCATCGACGAAGAAGGAGAGACTGAAGGAGGTTCCCAAAGTACTACATCTACCCCTGGACAAACCCCTCAGCCTCAGTCAGCTCCGAGATTAAATCGAAGACCTCGTCGCATTGTAGAATCCGAAACATCCTCGAACATGTCACAAGTACCCGAAGAAGATGAAGAAGAAGGACCAATACCAAACGGCCTTCGTCGTCAGCAGTACCAAGCACGGCTCCTGAGTCGAGCTAACGGCTCGAGACGGACCGCTTCATCAACTTCGACAGAGACATCTGCTGAACATGAGCTGGATGAAGACACCCAGGCGTTGTTGCACGCAGCGGGTTGGTCTCCACTGGATCACGATGGGCCGGAAGATGGGATGGATGAAGATGATGATAGCGATGGTGGGAGGACGACCGTTGGGTGGGACGCGACTGCGATTTCCAATGACAGATCTCGAATTGGTGGTTCTCTAACGCCTACTGCAGATAGACCCAATGTCCCGATCCGGCCACCCTCTCGTGTAGGCAGTTCCCGCCCAGGTTTCCCTGACGGATCACGCGGCCTACGGCGAAGGTCTTCTGTTTTATCCACGACATCCACAGTCCATTATGAAGACGGCGAAGCAGACGATGATGACTCCGAGCCGGATCACGACGGAGATGTCACCATGGCTATGAATGCTCTGAGGGCCCGACGATCCCGTGTACAGATGCGAAATGGTGTTCTCCCCAACAGCACTCCCAGCCGCTTCGCGAACCATGGGCTTTCTCAAGGTGTTTCCATCGACCTTGATACTGACGATAACTCTGACACTTCTCAACAACCCGTACGTCGCCGTCAAACAGCTCGAGCTCGTGAGCAAGAGTATGACCCCAGAATCAGCTGGATGTTCGCGTCGCACCAAGCAGCTCTTCGGGACTCCGAGCGGTCTGGAGCCCCTTACGATCATTTGGACCAACTACGATCTACAACTCCCATTGCTAGACCAAGAACTGCGAATAGAAATCGGGCTGCTGGGCAAGCCAGCCCAGCGCCCCCATTCTCTCCATCCAACGGACTCTTTTCTTTGCCGGGGAATGTGCCTTCGAGATTGCGGACACCCACGATGGACAACTCTTCAAATCATGGTGTTTCAGTACGCGGATCGCCTTCTCAGTCGAATAGATCCGGTGTCTCGGTTATTTCTTCGATGCCAGAAGGGACTGGCAGAAATAATGGAGGGGCTCTCGAGCGTTCAACATCTGTTGGATCAATCAGTGGCAACTCAGCCGTTACTACACCTACCACTGCGGCTCGATCTAATTCACAGCCAACTGTCAACTCCATTTCTCAAGCTACCACTGCAGCAGCTGTAGACATGATCGACCGTCCACCCAGCAGAGTGAGCTCTCGTCCACCTTCGGCTGCAGGAAGACGGAATTCGGCTGGGTTTGTCAATGGCTTTCCAGGGCTTTCAGCTCCCGTTGGCCTTAACTTTGGAGCACGTGTATTCCAAGTTCAAGCGAGAAATCCCTGGGCGCCCTATGTTCACCCACAAAACGTCGTCAGGACTCGCACATCGAGGCCTACCTTGAGAGACCAATCCTCAGTTGCCACACTAAGAGCAAGCAACTCTCGGCAACATCTTCGGAACCAGCCCTCCCAAGTTAGTATACGGGATAGCGTCAATTCGCCACAGACAATAAGGCCACAGGCATCCCGAATAGGCCTTCGTCATCATACATCGCAACGCCGTTTGAACAGTCAGGTATCAACTCGGACCCTGCGTGCTAGTGAACATGCCCAACCTCCGCAATCCCCAGTGAACATTCCCAGCGTTGCAACAGCTTCTACTGTCCGTCCCCGCTTCTCAGAAGACGAGCGACTTCGTCTAGCTCGCGAGCTCATCAGTAACAGAGCGCGGGAGTTGGGCACGAACCAGCCAAGTACGGCACAACCAGGTGCAAACCAGCCCCGAACAAACCCTTTTACGGCTGGAGCAAGACGGCCAAGTATCCCTAATCGCGATAGTCCTTCCGCTCCGACTGACGTACCGGCCACGAATACGACAGGAATGAATAGTCCATCTCACACCAGAACCGGATCGAATGAATCATTGCCTAGCCCAGTCGCGCATTCTCCAACTGCTTCAAATGCTTCCTCTCAGCATCCACCCAACCTCAGCCGGCGGCGAAGTAACCGTAATATTGCAGCACCCCCAGGAGTTTTCTCACCAACCCAAACTTCCTTCTCACCCACTCAGACTACTTTCGCCAATAGCTATGTGCGATCGAGAAGCGGGCCATTGCCTGGGAGCCCAGCATATGAATCACCAATCAATACAAACCCACGGGGTATGAGCCCTATGGTTGCTGCGGGCGACCGCGCACGTTACTAAATTTTCATTTGTCTGCTTTTGAACGAGTCTGTTACACAGGATTTCTTTGCAAACATTCACGTTCTCTCTTGCTTCACTTTAAGTTGGATATCATGGGAGGTCTCCATGATAACTTTTGACGGATTATGAGCTAACGATCGTTTTGCATGATGGGAAATGGGCATACTTTCGCATCGGCTTGGCGTTTTCTTTTCCGGGGCGTTCAGCATCTTCTACGGGTTGGCGTGTTCTGGTAGCTAGCATAGCTTCAGCGTTCAAGCGTAAGGCGCAATGGATTTGTTTTTCGGCGGAATCTGTCAAGTTCCGATTTTTTGCAACCTGCAGTGATTCCTATGATCGAACCAGTATCTTGAGAGATTCTTCAAACCGGCATGGCTGAAATTCTGGTGCTCATTACGCAGGTTCATTCTGTCAAAGAGATGATTGTTTTGCGGTTGATAGCATCAATACCAAATATAGAGACATGATCCGCCGTATGGAGGCATGGCTGATACAAGAGAAGAGCTTCCCAGTTCAGATCGTTTCCAAGTCCCCACATATTCAGCGACAAACAGGTTCTTCGTCGAATATTGAAGTCTCTAACTCGTGTGTTGAACATGACGACGAATGCCTAGGAACAGTGCTGACGGTGGACAAATGACCTCGGTTGAATAATATTTGGAGCCTAAAAGACATCGACACCAATACTCTCCGCCTCCATCCTACGCAAAACTCATCTAGAATCGATCCTCATGGCGAAGCCAAGGGTGACGCTTTTCGTTGATATAATCAGCCCTTTCGCCTACCTAGGATTCTATGCTCTTCAGGTGGGTAGACAGTCATTCTTGACTGATCAGCATGATTCACTCGCGGCCATCATCACATATGTTTTACATGCTCAACGATTAGTATTTAATCCTTTTTGGTGGCTCATGCGGACGGTTGATATTGTTTTCCTTGCTACTGTTGTTATTAGTCGTCCAGGGAGCTTAGCCCACGCCACTCACTACCTACCCCGTTTCGATACGTGTATCGCGTTCTAAGCCGGATGTCTTAATGCACCCCAAAACGCTCCATTCTACCATCGAGAAGAGTGGACCCTTTACGCTAAAGATATGTAGAATTTCCCTATCTTTAAACAATGCGAGGTGACATTTGTACCTATCTTGCTCGGCGGCCTAATGAAGGCTTGCGGCAACACACCTCCGCTTGAGATTAAGAGTGAGTTGAACTAATTCTCAACTATAATCGTGCACAGCTTCTCTATTTCCATGTGCCTGTTCTTTCTTGTGCTACTACATTTTCAAAAATATGGCCTCGATATTACTGTTTTTCACCAGGACTATTGCTTTAGTGATTGTCGGTCTATGTAGCAAGCTTTGCAATAGTACCAGCAACATCCCTATTATCCAGCTCAACCATTCTCCGTATATCCACGCCATGTCGCTCCACATCCACAAATTGCCCATCCCCATGTCTGATTGAGTCGCTCCACCCCGCAGGATTGCTAACTCGGCCCTCCAGACAAGGACAAATGGATTAACGTCGAGCGCATCCGCTGGAGCGGGCTCTTCAACATTCCCGTATCGGCGCAAGCACCCGAGGGACTCCCAATCAACACGCTACCAGTCCGTCTTCCTTCCCTCAGACCCATTCATCAGCACAATTTTACTCCCCCCCCAAAAAAAACCCCCCCCCCACTAACCTACCTCCCTCCCCTGACTAGATTCAGCGCGCCCTAACATCCCTCAACCTCTCGCATCCTCACCTGCTCCCGCAAGCTCTCGGCGCTTTTTACCACGCCTTCTGGGTGTCGTTTGCCGCGCCTCAGAAGCCTGAAAATACTCTCTCCATCCTCGCGTCCGTGGTCGGAGACACGGAAGCGAAGACGGTGCTTGAGAGGAGCACGAGCGCGGAAGTCAAGAAGCTACTAGCGGAGAAGACCAACGAGGCTATGGATGCAGGCGCGTTTGGGTTGCCGTGGTTTGTCGGTGAGTTTGCGTTCTCGTTTCTGTTATTGCGGTCCTCAGTAAGAGGACAGTGCTGACATGTGCTGTTGTTGTAGCGACGAACTCGAAAGGCGAGAAAGAAGGGTTCTGGGGTTTCGATCATATTGGGCAGATGGTTGATCACTTGGGGTTGGAGAGGC